>Ga0256405_10002208_pt1 | contig 46483 bp, 76 predicted proteins | sample RumenRJG_02DNA_FD_189096 | JGI IMG/M metagenome (GOLD analysis project Ga0256405, IMG submission 189096) | Bovine rumen microbial communities from Lethbridge, Alberta, Canada - RJG_02 | ecosystem: Host-associated > Mammals > Digestive system > Stomach > Rumen | place: Canada: Alberta... | reverse complement strand
TATTAAAGAACCTAATGCAACATGGCCTATTGGAGATAATGGAATACCAACCAATTGGACAGTTGAAAATGTAGTACAATCATAATTTTAAATTAAATAAAAGAGGAATTTTTGAAATTCCTCTTTTATTATTCTATAATAATTAAATCTTGTTACATCATAGCTTCGCCAATTCTTTTATCTTTATAATATAAAAATATCAAATAGCTTAATAAATATATTGCATAAAATAATATAAAATAAATGAAATATATAATTAAAACTACAAATTTAGAAAACCTGCCAGATACAAGACCATTAATTGCAATGGATAATAGTGGTAATTTAATTGGTATTCCCAAATCACATGTTCCTGAAGGATTTGTTGATTTTGGACTCCCTTCTGGCAATTTGTGGGCAAAATGCAATATAGGCGCAGAAAATGAAACCGAATATGGTGATTACTTTGCATGGGGAGAAATAGAGCCAAAGATAAATTATACACTAGATAGCTATAAATATTTTAGAGGTTCAGGATTCGCAAAATACAATCAACTTGACAATTTGACCATACTCCAACCAGAAGATGATATTGCATACCAAACCAATAATGAGTGGAGAATGCCACGTCAAAATGATTTTGTTGAACTGGTTGCAAACACAACACGGGAATCGGTAGAAAATTATCAGAATTCTGGAGTGAATGGAACAATATTTTATAAAACAATTATAGATGCAGAATCTTTCATAAAAAATGGAGTAACACTTTATATGCATTTGGTTACTTTTGATGACGTATATTATGATCCAGTTGAATTACATGAAGTTAGTGCGGATTTATGGAGCTTTTTCTTTGAAGGAGCAACTATTGAATATCTAAATGCATGGATCAGCAGATTATCACAAGGAGAAGTGACAGACATTCGTACAATTATATTTACAGATCCATTTGGTAATACTCCTGCAGTTTATGGTGTTGACTATGGATTTCGTGAAAAATCTGTAGATACATCAATTAATATGTTTATTCCTTGTGGTGGTTACAAATCTGGAACAAATATTGAAAACCGCGGGGAGATTTGGCATTTATGGATGTCAAAACTTGCCGGTAGTGATAATTACTCCGATGCACTTTGTTTAGGTGTAGGAGAGTTGTATGGGCAGATGCCTCGAGAAATTGGACTTAATGTTAGACCTATAATAACTGTGCTGCCTAATTAGATAACACCTGGCAGTGTACTGGATTTGCTAGGATAATAATTTGTTATAGCTGAGTTAATTATTATACAATAATAAATATTAAAAATTACAATTAGTATAAAGAATTGATTATTTAATTAATATGAAACATATAATTAAAATACATAGTTTAGAAAATCTACCAGAGACACGACCATTAATTGCAATGGATGGTAACGGGGATTTAAAATGGGCAGTAACAGTTGGACCGCCAGTTGAAATGGTAGATTTAGGACTTTCTTCTGGAACTTTATGGGCAAAAACAAATATGGGTGCTTCTGTAGAAACAGATTATGGTGATTATTTTATGTGGGGATATGATGTACAGAATGAAGGATGGATAGATGATAAGACAAGCCATCCATATAGTTGGAGTGAATATACTAAATTTACAAATGGAACATTTAATTCTACAACAAATAAAAAAGTGTTCACTAAATATATTCCAACTTCATAGGCAACAACTTATTGGGCAGGGGAAGGACCTGCGGATAATTTGACAACTTTGGAAGCAGTTGATGATGTTGTTAGTATAGTATATGGTTCAAAATATAAAATGCCAGAAAAGGAGCATTTTGATGAGCTTATAAGTGGCACAAATAAGGCGTGGGCCACAATTAATGGCATAAGAGGATATAAATTTACAAATAAGTCAGATTCTAGTAAATATATTTTCATACCTGCAGCGGGATATTGTAATGGTTCATCTTTAAGTGGTAAAACAAGTGAATGCTATTGTTGGTCATCTAGCTTGAATATTAATAGTCCTTATGCGTCTTGGTATCTATCAATAACAACAAGTGGTGGAGCCACAACAGCAAGCGGTAGAAGCCGATGTTACGGTTGCCCAATTCGTGCAATTTCTACACAAAATTAAATGTAATATTTAAATTAAAAAATAGAAGAGGCGCCTCTTCTATTTTTTATTTTATTTGTTTTACTATGCGTTTTGCCAATTTTTTAGTTTCATCATCTAATTCTTCAACTATATAATAATTAGGCATAGTATCAATAATATATAATTTAACTTCAGATGCATATTCATTTATGAAATCAATATCTGTACCATCCATTTCATATCCTTGCTTATCATATATAATAGGTGTTTGTGAATGAGTATGCCCAACAATTTGAACCATTTTTTCTCCATTCTCATTAACTAAACTATCTTCATTTAATGAACGTGGACGGCACCAAATAGGACTTGCATATACAGTGTTTCCATACATATCACCACCGCCTTTATAAGTAAATTTAAAGGTTTGGTGATTCATTTCATTGATGAACTTATATGAATCTTTATCATAATGCTCTCCCATATTCTCTTTAAGCCATGTATTTGTTACGCCAGCATGAGAATATATAGTATTATTAAGTTCATCAATATAAACAAATTGAAGATGCTTAGATTCCTCGCTATTTAAAATAAGTGCATTGCGAACAGCCATTGAAGCACGATATCCTGAACATTTTTCAAACCAATGATTATAATGAAAATCGTGATTTCCAATAAGCATTATGAAATCACCTTTTTTCTTTGAAAGATGTTCACCACGAACATAAAGAATATCTCGATAACACTCATAGATACTATCATCAGACCCGTGAAAATTATCAAAATAATCTCCAAGCATTATTACTTCATCAGGATCCTCAAGATCATAAATCTTTTTGAATCCATCCCAATGCCCATGTATATCTCCAATAACTAAACGTTTCATAATTATTCAGCCTTTGTATCTTTAAACATTTTTAAAAATTCGTCTTTTTGGTTATTAGATAATTGATTTTTATCTATTATTAAATTATCAAATTTTTCAAATGTTTCGCTATCAATTTTGATATATCGATCTTCAAGAAAATCTTTTACTTTACCTAATGGCATATTCTTAATACCATACGTATTAAGAATATCATAAATCATATCAATCTGTTTTGCAATTTTATTTAGTATTGATATGTTCTCCTTTAAATTATAATATTCATGTTTATTATTTTCCATAATATTATGCAAATGGATATTTTTTTCTTAACTCTTTTAATTGTTCAATTTCCTTTTCTTGCATTTTTTGCTGTCTTTCTTTCTCTGCTAATTCTTCTGCTTTTTTGAGTTCCTTTTCACGATCTTCTTCTGCCTTATTTATTTCTTCATCAGTCATAAACAAATATTCAATAGGGCGATTAAAAAGACTATAATCATATTCACCTAAATAATGACCGCCAACTCTAAATTCTAAGTCACCATCAACAGTGCAACCTTCATAATATTCACGCCAACTAAGTGATACATCTTTTAGCAAATGAAATATCTCCTCGGCTCGTTTTTGAATATTATTTCTTAACTCACAAAAAGTTTCATATTGTTCTTTAGTAATCATAGCTTTTTCTTTTTAAATAATTTTTCTAATATATCTTGATATGCAAGTTCCATACCATCATAATACGCTTCGCGTGAATCATAAAATACATCATGTTCAACATGCACCTTTGGTTTGTATGGTAATAGCATGCATAATATTTCAAACACTATATACTTTTCTTCTTTTGCCATAATCTTTAACTTACAATTACAAATTTAATATGGTCTGATGGAAAGCTAATTGTTTTTTTATTTTCAACATAAGACATGCGTTCACAGTATTCATATAATCCACTTTTTTCAATTGTTATCAGCATACTTTTTTCAATGGTTATCACCATCTTTAACGTCTTTGGTTTTTCAATAAATTCTTTAATAGTTCCTGTCATTACATAAGAATCGCCAGTTGTCCATCCATCAGACATTACAATTTTATCACCAATTTTTGGTGTTTTTCCATTTAAATCATATATATCATTAACTGTCATAATTGAACTATTTAATTTCCTAATGCAATTTCTATTGCTCTTTCAGCATCACTAAGACTAACTACATATGAGCATTCTGCATATTCTCGACAATCTGGCCCATACGATTTTTCTATGTGATGCATTTTGAACATATTAAGATAATCCAATGCTTTCTTTTTCCTGTCTTCCTTTTTCATATTTTCTATTTTTATTATCTCTAATTTTTACCAATGTGATAGCCATCACAGAACAAACATTTGTTTTTCACTTTATTTTCTCTCTTTCTCTAATCTTTTTAACATTTTCCTGTTCTTCCTGAAGTAGCCATCTACGTTCATTTTCGCAATCCATAATACTATCTCCTAATCTCCAATCTTCTTCAGTTATTGGTAAATTAAAATATAACTTATGTTTAATTCGCTTATGAAGTTTACGCCAAGCTTTATCGCCTTCTTTGTCTTTAACCGGATAATATCCATGATTTGAACGGTCTATCCAATTTTTATGATATTGTCTGGTCCAATCATAATCAATCACATGATACCAATTATCACGGAATCTAACTTTTGGAATTTTATTTCCTGATTCTACTGCCCAATAATCATATTGTGTTCGAGGTTGATGATTAGATTTATACTTATAATGCCGTGTTCCACTAAATTTACTCATTGCATATTTTATTTTTTAGTTTCTTCACACCAAGGTGTTTTTGCACCATATACTTTACACCACATTGAACATGGTATTCTTTCATCATGCGGTTCTTTACAATCATGATTATGACATACAAAACAACAACATTTTTTCAACATATCCAATGTACGTTGTTTTGCCCCTTCACTGCCATGAAGTTCTACATTATATGTCATACCATATCGGCATGTCACATCAAATTTAACTTTTCTTCCAGCCATATTTCTCAATTAAATAATATTTAACACATTCAAAAAATCCTTTTGGTTCATTTTCTTTAAGTCTAGCCTCTTCATCAGCAACTTGTTTTTCAATAATAGCTTTTACTTGTTGCCAACTTACTGGCTTGTAATCATTATTATCTACACCAACATCATATTGTGTAGGCATAAGATATTTCATACGGAATGCATCCTTTCCGAGAATCTCTTTCGCTTCTTCATCTGAAAGGCCCTCTACATTTTCGTTTTGACGAGAGTGAACATGACCAAAAAGTTGCCAATATGCATCTTTTTCACGGTATGAACCACCATAGCAAAGGAAAGGATAGTGATTAAGATAGATACCACGATTGTCAATATAAATCAGTTTTTGAAATGATACCGATTCAAATTTATCAATGTACCCCTTACGGATATTTTTCATGTCATGATTTCCAAGCACTAAATGGATATGTCCATTAAGTCTATTTAAAACATCATTCCATGCGGCAGAACCACCCCAGGAAAAATCACCAAGGTGGAATACAATATCATCTGGACCAACAAGCTCATTCCAATTTTTGATAAGGGCTTCAGTCATTTCATTCTTATTTTTAAATGGGCGCTTACAATACTCAATTATACGCTCATGTTCAAAATGAGAATCTGAAGTAAACCAAATATTTACCTGGCTTGAATCAAACTTAATTACTTGTTTTTCAAAATATTTACTAATTTCACTCATATCTTAATTTTATTTTTTACAATATATTTCTAATTCACATCATTTAGTTGCAAGAAAATATTGCTCTTTAAATCCAATTGTTAAAAATACTTTCCTATAAAATTATACCAACATACTGCATAAATATATCTTCCATTATATGCTTATCTTGCCAATATATTCTGAAAACACTAAATCGAATCAGTATGTACAGCTTCTTTTGGCAAATTTTGTTTTACATCATTCCAATTCATAATATTTTATTTTAAAACGATACAAAATTACAAAAAATTATATAAAAGAAAAAATAGAAGTTTCATTTTCGGTGAAACTTCTATTCTTTTACTCAAAATTGATATGCCGTTCGACATAATTTCGGTCCTGCGTTAAAATTGGCATATTTTCATCAAGTTTCCAATTAAACTCTTCAATCTCCTCACCTCTGTCATTTATTGTTTTAATCAAATCTTTAAAGAACGCAGAACCACGTTTCTTTGGAGTTTCTAAATCATTCCAGTTAATTCCTTTTTCTGTAAACAACTTTTCTTGTAGTTGATTGCGATTTAAATTCTGCAATGATTTGTGAGAGAAGTTTGCTTGTGCAAGCATTTGAATTGAATTACGCTCCGCATCTTTTTGTCTCCACAATATGCAATTGCAGACATCCTCTTTAGGAACATTAAATGCTCGACAATCAAAGTATACGCCTTTGTCCATAGCATCAATATATACTTTCTTTTGATTCTTAAATTCTGGATCTTCGGTATTATGTCCATTATTATCCAAATACTCATTTACCCAATTAACATAAATCAATGGCATGGCCTTGTTAAATTCTAAAGTGGCCATAGCAGCAGCAACTGAACACATTTTCTGCACTTCATTGTCAAACCATGCAGATGAGTTCAATTTCTTATAGTCAACCAAGATAAGAGTGATTTCATCTGATTGGGTATACCCAAATACACATCCCTGAATCAGTTGGCAAAGATGCGCCATTGTTACTTGCATAGTTTCCATAAGCACTTTATCAAAAGGCTTTTGAAATTTCTTTGCAAAAGTATGGAAATGACACCCATCAAGACGTAAAATTACAGGCATTCGAGATACCAATGTTGATTTACTTACAGCCTCATATCGTTTCATACGATCTTCAAGAGAATCTTTACTTACTTTTTTCATATTATTTTTCTTCTATAAGGTTATACAAATCTTTAATAAATCCTTTAGCACATCTTTCATCCGTAATCCATCCTTTAAGAACCATGAATTTCTCAAGTTCTTCACGAATGGACATATAATTTTCACCACCATTTTTTTGAATGAACTCTATTACATCAGGATCATTATTAGGCAAACAATTATAGCTTTCAATTCCTTTATATGGTCCAGTTGAATACATCTCATAATCCATTTCTTCGCCATGAGTATTTACTGTGCCATGTTGTTTTTCAATATTAGTGATAACAGCTGTGCCAATCGTTCCATCCCAATAACGAAAATATACTCTATCACCAATTTTTCTAATTGTTTGTTTAGAAATAGGTTTATTTTCTTCAAGTCTTTTCAACTCACCTGCCTCAATAGCATCCATTATACTATGATAATAACTCATAATTTTTAATTTTTAAATTGTTCGTAAAATATCTCCTTCTTCATTATCTGGACTCCAATAATGAACCATATCAGAATTCTCATTTGTTGTGAATCTCCAACCACTGAATTCAACAAAACCACAAACAGGATCAAATTCATTATTATTCCACATTTCAGGTTGCCAAAAAATATGATCTTCAAGATTATTCTCATTCCATATTTTTTGAGCTAATCTATCAGTTTCCTCAGAAGCTACTTTCATTTCATTCAATCTTTTCTCATTCTATCCTTCAGTTTCATCGAGTTCAACAAACATAAATTTATCAGAATATCCTTTATCACCAGCACGTACATCCAAATCAATGTAATCAAGATGGCCAGGTGTTTCTTCTACTTCAAGAACAAACTCAATATTATCATTATCTGATAGACCAGTTGTAAATCTATCAATCCATTCTTGTGGATGTCCTTCAAACCCATCATCTTCATCTGCTAAAATGACCTTTCGAATTTTTGATCCATCAAAATCATATCTATCAGAAATATCCATAACCTGCGCGCCTGTTCTATTTGGCCAACCTTTGTATCCTTGGTATGGTCCATCAGAGGTTGGAGACATATGTTCCCATTTTCCAAATTCAAGTCGCCAATCAGGATCTGCATGACTTACTATTTCCTTAAATTGTTTAATAGATATCATAATTGTTTCGATTTTTTATTATTTATAGCCACAATTTGCTATCAAAATACTTAAGCATTTTAACAAGACCAAGACTATTTAAAGTATCATTAAGTTCTGTCTGAGCCCGAAGATTTTCTACATGTTTTTGACGATCCTCTTCACTCATATCCATGAACTCTTGCAAACGGATATTCCAATCTTCCAATTGTTGGAGTCTGTCTTTCATCTCCATCTTTTCTTGTTCGGCTTTGTGAGCACGTACCATTAAATCATGATTTGTTTTTTGAAGAGCTTCAATTTGCTTTTGGAGATTATCAGTTTTTGTCTTATACTGAACTGCAAGTTTATTACGAAGATTAGCCTCAATTTGTTTTCTTGTTTCCTTCATAATTAAATAAATTTACGAATTGTATACTAAATATATTTTACGTTGAGTTGGATCATCAACATTAGATTCAATTGTTACTCTGGCAGAATTAACACTATGATAAGTATTAGTACCAGTAGGAATCCAAATAGGCGATTTTTCGCAATTATGCGCCATTGCAAAATGGTACAACTCTTCTGCAGTCATTAAATGTTCCATATCAATTTGATCTTTTTAAAGTTCATAAAATTCATTTACTTGTGCACAGACCCACCGCCAAGCCGCTCCGCCATCACTACAAATAGTCATACGATGAACTTTGATTAGTTCATAATGAGTTATTACACGTTTATCATTAACTATAATAGCTCTACCAGTAAAAATAGTACCAGGCATTGGAGGAATTGCAGAGATACTGCCCTGTTTCAGAACAACATCTCTTTTTCCCATATAAGTTTTACTCATGGATTAGTCCTCCTTAATTAAGTTCATTTCCATCATCATATCGTATAACTTACGAAGATTGCATTCGTAATATGCATATTCACAGCTGCCGCCATAATAGTCTCTTTCATATCGCGTTTCAGTTGTAACACATTCTCTATATAACTTCTTATATTGAAGCATAGTAATATTCGGACAAAGCTCAGTTAAAAGATCATCAAACTTTTCAAATTCGGTTGGCTGCTCTTCTGCACCGATTGTACCGCTATTTCCCCAACAGTTACCCCAAGTACCACCAAGACACCACTCATCACTACGCATTACATCTTCTTTACAATAAGATTCATGTGCCTTAAACTTTGATTCATATGTATTCATTTTATGTACCTCCTTTTCAATTAAATTAAACTTAAATTGCGGAAAATCTTTTTGAAGCTCATCAATATTTGGCTTCTCATAATATGCACTTTTAATTGTAATATCAGCAAGTTTTTCACGATTACGGAAAGAATCATTAAATAAACATGCTTCACGATCTTCCTTGAAATAAACAAATTGAATTGTGATTTTATCATCAATACGATGTTTATCAACAATATTCTTTATTTCAAGAACTATTTTTCGTTGAACATCATTCGTTAAAAATAAACCATCAAAAACCCAATGATTCCAATTTCCATTTCGATGCAAAATCCAATAGCCCATTTCATGACTATTTAAAATTTCTTTAAATGTACGAGGAGCTCTACGATATGCAACATCTTCATCAAAATTAACATACATAAGGTTCTTTTGTTCAAAAGAAAATAAGCTATCGGTAACAGCACCAATTTCCTTAGCATAATGTGTTTTACCACTTCCAGGAAGACCAACTAATATTTCAATTAAAACATTTTCCATAATTATTTTTATTTTTTCATATTCTTTTGTGCAATCAATACTTTCTCATTAAGTTTTTCTAAATTACTTATATATTGTTGTAATGATCCTTCAACCATTGTAAAATATGATTTAGAAACCAACGGTGGATTTCCAATAGATGCACCTTCATATAGACATGCAAGATATTTCAATGCTTCATCTACACGCTCTTTCATTTGCTTCGCATCATAGATAATGCCTTTAATCATAAGTTGACCATCACGAATACCGTTGATTTCGATTTCCTTTTGCTCTTTATATCTGACTATTTCGGTATAGAAAATATTAATACGGCTTTTAAATTCGGAAGTATAAACATAATCCTCAGAATCAGAATAGATTGTTATATGCTCATGCGCTTTAACATATTCTTCAAACCAGGCGCCAGATTCATGGTACCAGCTGTCTGTTATAGAATCCAACCATTTTGGGTTTTTTGCCAATTGAGCATCAATATACTCATGTGCCAATTGTTTACATTTTCTAGGTGTCATATAATTGTATTTTTTAAATTTCGATGCAAAAATAATACTTTTATTTTAAATGGAAAAATAGAAGCTTACATAATATTCAAACATTGTAATAAAAGAAAAATAGAAGTTTTATTTTCTTCTATTTTTCTTTGTACCCCGGATGGGATTCGAACCCATAAAACCATGCTCCTTATGCATGTGCGTATTCCAGTTCCGCCACCAGGGTTTATTTTTTGCGGAGAGAGCGGGATTTGAACCCGCGCACCGGTGTTACCCGGCCTACGTCATTAGCAGTGACGCCCCTTATAGCCACTTGGGTACCTCTCCAAAATCATTTTTGTGACCATGGTCTGATTCGAACAGACGCACCGGATTGACGGCATATGAGTTTTGCAGACTCACGGGTTAAACCACTCCCCCACATGGTCATATATATTAAAATTGTAGGTCAGATGGGATTCGAACCCACATTATGTTTAAGGTGCCATATAAAATGCGCTTCCCTACTCGAATTTCACTTCTTTTCGGTGCTTCCGCAAAATTACAGTACCATGTTTCAGATTGCTGATTGACACCGCGGCCCACTTCTTTTTACCGTGCTTTGTCTGTTTTAAGCTACTGTCCCATTTGTGGACCGGGGTGGGTTCGAACCACCGACACCCAGATCTTCAGTCTGGTGCTCTACCAACTGAGCTACCGGTCCATATAATATGTCAATGTTCATATTTGTGACCCAGGAGGGACTCTAACCCCCGACCTTGGCGGTAGAAACACCTTGCTCTATACAACTGAGCTACTGGGCCATATATTGTAGTCCCTGTGTGATTCGAACACACGACCCCCTGGATGTAAGCCAGATGCTCTGACCTGCTGAGCTAAGGGACTATATATATTTCAATGTTCATTTTTGGGTGACTCCACTGGGACTCGAACCCAGGACCCCGAGATTAAAAGTCACGTACTCTACCAACTGAGCTATGAAGTCAAATATTTAATTTTTGTGCACCCGCCGGGATTCGAACCCGGGACCCGCGCATTAAAAGTGCGCTGCTCTAAAAACCAACTGAGCTACGAGTGCGTTTGTTTTTTACAATGCCTCGTAATCTCTCTGATTTAACGAGACATTAAATATGTTTGACTTGTTTTCGTTTCATTGTTTTATTACTACTTTTAATTGTTTTTGTTTTGCAGAGGTGGTAGGATTCGAACCCACGACCCTTGGTTTTGGAGACCAGCACTCTACCAACTGAGCTACACCTCTATGTTAAAAAATTGAAGTCCTTTAATCTTGTGATTAAAGGACTTCTTTAAATGTTTAATCTTTAAAAATGTATAATCTTTAAAAATCTCTATCTTTTTAAATCTTTAATCACAACTTATTATGTTGAACACACCAACTACATCTAAGCACATTTTTACTAAATGCGTTAAATGCAAAATTTTTATTATTTTTAAATGTGTTCATCATAACTTTATTACAATTAAAAATTATTATTTTCTTTTTATTTATCTTTGTTTTTCCTGAAAAAAATTCATTTTTCATTTTGATGATGCAAAATTACATTTTTTTCATTAAATTAAAAAATAGAAGCTGTTTATATTTTTCTTTATTAATTATATAAAACTTTTTTAAAAAGTTTATTTTTCATGTATTTTTTCAATTTTATATGTTTTTACTTTATGCAAACTTCTTAAATATTCCTATTCTTGTTGTTCTTTTAATTCTTGCTGACGTACTTTTTCTCTTACTTCTTCACGCACTTTAAGAAATTCACTAAGCTTTGCATTAAAATTACTATGGGCCTCACGTGTATAAAAACCTTTAACTATCCATAAGTCTTTATTTTCATCATCTAACATATTTTCATTAATATGTATCAAATAATCTGGCTCATCTTCTTTATAAACTTTATATGAATATACCTTTGTATTTAATGAACTAGTGAATGAATCATTTTTAACTCGTCCTCCACATTCAACAAAGTCCATTGCATCTTCTTCATTTTTAAACAGTAGCGGCAAACGCTCCTCTTTAATTTTAGTGTAAAAAAGAATATGTGTTTCCCAAATATATGTTATTTGATAAAATAACAAAATTCCTGACCCAATATATATTTTGTCATTATATGCAAATCTTTCTATTTTAACTTCTTTTAATGTTTTCATTTTTAAATATTGCAAAATTATATCTTTTTATTCATAAAAAGAAGTTATATTTTTTTCAATTTTATATGTTTTTACCTCATATAAACTTTTTATATATTCATTTTCTTTTTCTTCTCTGTGTTTTCTTTTTAATTCTTTTTCTTCTTTTTCTTTTAATGCTTTAAAAAAGTCACTAAGTCTTGGTCCAATATATCTCAAATCATCCTCATTATTCCAATAATTTAAAATAATGTATAATGTCTCAAACCCATAAAGCTTTTCAGTATTAACATTAATTAAATGATCTGGATCACTATCAACATAAACACAGTGCTCATATTTTATAGGGTACATCCATACATTCTTTTTTATTCTCCCACCGCATTCTATAAAATCGATAGCATCTTCTTTATTTCTAAATAATAATGGAAGTTTTTCTGATTCTATTTTATGAATGCCCAAAAAGGACTTATCCCAAATATATGTTATTTGGCAGAGTGTGGAAATTCTGCCACAATAATCTTTATATCCAAATCTTTCTATTTTAGCTTCTATTAATTTTTTCATCCATTTAGTAATTTGATTCTTTCTCTAAATTCTGGTGCATACTGTTCACGGGTTTCTTCATATAATCTTGCAAAACATCCATCTAATATATATGTTGTGCACCAATCTGTAGGTGTTCTATTTCCACGTCCAACACCTTGAATAATAGATTTTGAAGTTTCCGAATTATACCACTTTGGAAATAATGAAACTTTTGCCTTTGCCAATTCATCACCAAGATATGGATATGAAATTTTAAATATAATTATTATAATATAAAACAGAAAAAAGTTTTTAAAAATAAATATAAAAATAATTTTAATAATATATGATTAATTTAAATGAAGCATTAAAAGTTCGCAGAATAGGAAAAAACCCATTTGATTTTTTCCAAATGCATAAAATACCTAATGGAACATTTGTTTCTTTTGGTTATTTTAATGATCATGCAATTTCATTTGGCCCAAAAACAAAAAAGCTTATAAATCAAGCAAATGATGAACAATTAGTAAATTATTTATCAGGTGAGAAATTAAATTCTGCACCAGCTTTTAAATCTAAATTATAGGCATTTAAAGATTCTGTTGCATATGCAGATGCATTAGTTGGTGAAAAAAGAAAAACTGCACCATTAGATTTAGATGGCGAATGTCATATTGTAAAAATTGGTAAATTTACAGTGAACTGGAGAGATCCAGAACATTTTGCTAATTTTTATGGTGCACAAAATGATACAAGAGCTAAATTACGCCATAAATATGGTTTTGGTAAAAATGATGAAGATTACCCAGAAAATGATTGGCGCAGAAATCCTAAATATGGTGGAACATCTTTACGTCCAGCAACAAAAGGCAAGGGCGGCCAAGTTTATATAGATCCATATGAAGATACAGGTATTTATAGAAGTATTGTAGATCCTAATAAATTAGCAGTTAGACAAATTATAAACCCAAAAGTTAAAGGTTTATCATCAACTTGGTTTTTTGTAGATGCTAGTGGAAATATTGAGTATCTTGATAAAGATTTGATGAATTTCTTAAGATATAATTATTCTAATACTCGTGTTGTAGCAGATATTAAAGATGAAATGATTGAAATGAGTGAAGAAGAAAAAGAATTTGCTCAAGAATTAGAAAATTTACAAAAATCTGAATTATCTGAAAAAACATTCTTATTAGAAAATATAATTTATATGTGTGGAGTTATTAGAAAAAAAGGTGAAGAAAATGAATCATTCTTATGGAGAAATGATGATATTGTTTCTGGTAATTTCCCATATTTTTCTGCACAAATTCTTGAAGATATTATTGATAAAGTTGCTATGGCAGATGTAAGAGAAGTTGAGATATTGAATGAGTCATTCTTATCTAAAAAAGATAACAAAAAAGCTTTATATGAAAGCATTATGACTTCTGTTTCTAAAGAAGTAAAGAAAGCATTAAATGAATCATTCTATAATAAAGAAGAACTTAGACAATTTTAAGAGAATTTAGAAAAAATATAGATTTATCTAGATTTTGTGATGTTGCTTTACAAGAAGAAAATGATGAAGGTGAACTTAATTGGGTTCCAAGTTTACAAAGAATTATTAGTACATATGATTCTTATGTAGAAGATGTTATATCAGACATTGTATATCATCCATATGAAGCAGAACGTGAAATTATAAGAATGGCCGAAGATAATGAATATGAAAATGGCACAGAAGCAAATGTAATAATATATTTTTTAGAAGAATTATATAGCTGGTGTCAACATAATGGTTTAGAAAAATGATTTAAAGAAAATAATTTATGAAAAAGCATCTTAAAATTTTAAGATGCTTTTCTTTTTAACTATTTAATAATTTAATTCGTTCTCTAAATTCAGGAGCATATTGTTCTCTCGTTTCCTCATATAATCTTGCAAAACATCCATCTAATATATAAGTAGTGCTCCAATCTGTAGGTGTTCTATTTCCTCTGCCAACTCCTTGAATAATAGATTTAGATGTTTCTGAATTATACCATTTTGGAAATAATGATACTTTAGCTTTAACCAATTCATCTCCAAGATATGGATATGGAATTTTAAATATGATTATAAATCTGCATCCATCATTTGGTAAATCTATTCCTTCTGTTAATGTTGGTCCAATAAGAACTCCATTTTTTGATTTTGCATATTTTTTCAATATATCTTTTTTCTCTTTAGAATCATTGTATATAAATGCTCTATCTTGAACATCTTTATCTAAAAGTTTAAATAAATCCCATGCATTTTTATATGATCCTGTGTGAATTATTCCTTTTTCATCTTTATGTTTATCAGATTTCAAAATCTTATTTATAATAGATGCATTAATTGGAAAGTTTTCATTAATAAATTCTTTTGACATTTTGTGTCCATGTATATAATATATAGGTGATGCAGAAAAATCAAATGTTGACGGAATTCTAAACATAGTAGTTTTCTTATCTATTGTATATTTAGTTCCAATATTTTCATCAAATGCAGAATGACCACCAATTGTTGCAGATAGCATTACAACAAATGGTGATGGAGTTATCAATGTATCATATACTAAATAATCCTCTTTTGCAAATTTTAATGTTATAATTGGATTTTCTGGCCATTCCATTTTTCCTGTTACTGCATCTTTAACTTTATTATCAGTTTTTACAATATATCTTACTCCATAAGGATGTTCAGGATTTTCAGTATGCATTGGATCATTTGCATATTCATCGCTCATCAAATTCACCATTTTAAAATACTTACCAATATCACACATATGTGCATCCATTTTCTTTGCCAAATTAAATATTCTAAATTCCTTTTTAGATAATTTTGGTTTTTGTTCTGGATTTTCTTTAGCCAATGTTTCATATAATGTTCTCATTGCATTATAACATTGGACAGGATATGATGAAACATATTCTTGATATTCTTCAAGAGCAGCACATATTTCTTCCTGTTGTTCCTTTGGAGTATTTTGTAGTTTTTCTATAACATCTTTAAATTCTCTTAAAAATCTATCAATATCAACATCTCTCATAAATTCAAGATGATCTAATAGAAAATCAGTTTCTTTGCAATATGTCATTATTTCATTTGTCTCATTAAGCATTGTATGCAAATCTACGCATATTGCTCTTGCTTCTTGGCACAATGATGGAACTTTATGACACTCATCACAAAAAATAATTTGCCGTTTTTTAAATGGGGAATCACTTCCATATGTTCCATTACATATCATCATGTATTCAAACCATAACTGGTATGTCATTAAAGTAACTCCAGAATTTATGGCTCTAAATCTTTCTCTAACGTATTTACATGAAATTGCACATGGCCAATTATTTTTAAGAGCCCAATCTCTGTTACCAAGGCTTGTAAATGGAATTATTGCTAATCTACATGGTGCAGCAATAATGTCTTCATCAGTTTCATCACAAATATAATTTGCACGCATACCCTTTATTCGTCCAAATTTTTGTAATTTATATTTATCAATGGCCTTTGAATATTGATCCCATAAATATAAATCTGAACAAAGAATATATGAAGATTTTTCATAATATTCATTTAAAACTCCTGCCATTATGATTACCATAATAGATTTTCCAGAACCTGTTGGGGCCTCAACAAGATTAACATGATTATTGTTTAAAATAGAATATATAATATTCACTATATATTCCAATTGATGCTCTCTAAATGAAAATATCCCAAGATTATTATTTACCCATTCTTGAACCTGATTTTCTATTTTTTCTCTTGTTATTTCAACTTTCATATATATATATTATGAAAAATTTTAATGAAAGTTTTATACGAATTTATGTTTTGCGCATTCCTTTAATGCGTCTTTCCAATGAGGAATTTCAATATCAAATGTTTCTTTAATTTTTGTTTTATCTAATACGCTATAATGCGGACGTTCAGCTTTTGTTGGGTATTCATCTGTATGAATTGGAAGAACTTTACAATTTAGCCCATAAGCATCCATAATCTCTTTAGCAAAATCATACCAAGAACAAACTCCTTCATTTGTATAATGATAGATTCCTCCAACCCATTTGCATTCTAATGCAATTTTCAATATAGCTGCTGCTAAATCTTCTGCATATGTCGGTGTTCCAATCTGGTCAAAAATAACTTTGATTTCCTCTTTTGTTTGTCCAAGACCAACCATTGTTCTAACGAAGTTTTTTCCAAAATTGGAATACAGCCAAGCAGTTCTAATAATTATAGCGTCTTCATTAAGCTGTTCTTGAGCAATTCTTTCACCGGCTTCTTTTGTTGCCCCATAAATTCCAATTGGATTAACGATTTTATTTTCATCATATGGCTTATATGCAGTTCCATCAAAAACATAATCTGTTGAAATATGAATTAGTTTTGCATTATTCTCTTTAGCAGCTTCGACAAGATTTTTAACAGCAACTGCATTAACAGTATAAGCAATAATTGTTTCTTCTTCTGCTTTATCTACATTTGTATATGCTGCACAGTTTATAATAAGATTAATATTTTCTGCTTTAACTAACTCTTTAATTGCATTTAAATTAGTTATATCAAGTTCTGCAAAGCGTTCTGTCGCTGTATTAACTTCTTTATCAATATTAATATCAGTAAAAATAAATTTATGTTTTAATACTTCGTTTATTGGCAATTTTGTTCTACGATATTCTCGAATTTCATTGCCCAATTGACCATTACAACCTGTTACTAAAATATTCATATATCCAATTAAATTTTATTTTTTACATTATATGTTCTTTTTTACTACAAGTTTAAAGAAAAAGGAGTTTAAAAACTCCTTAATATCTATATCAAAAAATAGAAGTTATTCAAATTCATTAGTTTTATCAAATTCTTCAAATGTTGGGTGCTTCATATCTTTTTCTGATAATATAATATCACCTTTTGGAATTCCCCAATTAATATTAAGTGTTGGGTCATTCCATGCAATACCGCCTTCGGCATCTTTACAATAGAAATCATCACATTTATATTGAAAAATTGCAGTTTTTGAAAGAACTACAAAACCATGCCCAAAGCCCCTTGGAATAAAGAATTGTTTTCTATTGCGTGCAGACAAAATTACACCTGTCCATTGTCCATAGGTAGGAGAATTCTTTCTTAAATCTACAGCCACATCAAAAACCTTACCTCGAGTTACTCTAACTAATTTGGCTTGAGAAACTACACCTTTTTGGAAATGTATTCCTCTCAAAACCCCATAAGATGATTTGCTTTCATTATCTTGAACAAAATTTAATGGGTAGCCAATTGCATTTTGAAATTCTTCATCATTATATGATTCATAAAAATACCCTCTATTATCCTTAAAAATTTTAGGTTCAATGATTACAACCCCTTCAATATCAGTTTTTATTACATTCATAATCTCATTATTTATTTTTATTATTATTTTAGGATAAGAATAATAAAAGTTTAATAAATATAAAAAATATCATTTTTATAGAAATGGATCAAGATAAAATTAATCTTTAGGTTACATGCAGACATTGTGGAACTACACATAATATACGAGTAGGTTTAGATGATTTACATGCATGGCAAAGAGGTGAAAAAATGGTATAGGATGCATTCCCATATCTATCAGCCGATAAAAGAGAAATATTAATTTCTAGAATTTGCCCAAGATGTTGGGATGAATTATTTAGTCAATATGATTAATTATGTTATTATTTGAAAATTTTACATATAATAAAAGATGGGCATCATAGTTTTATGAAGATTTTTATAATTCTTCTGAGTATTTTAAATAGTATTTAAATGACGGATTAAATACTATAAGATATATCTATTCTGTTCATCGTTTATATGATAAAAATCATGATAATACACATTATGAAGTCTTCTGTCATAATAAAAGTGATTTATTTTCAAATGATTTTTCATTTAAACATTATGCATACGCGTATAATAAATTAAAGGAATATGGTACGTGTATACAAATAGATCAAGAATCACAAAAGTATTTTGAAGAAGATGGATGTTCAAGCCAATTTGTAAAATTAAAATTTACATATTTAATAGAAAAAGATGAAAAACGCTGGAACTTAGAATAGCAAAAATATGATGCAGCGTTTAAAACTGATGAAATTTTAAATTGCAATCCAACCCTTGAACAATGGCTTTATATGATTTAGGCTAAATATGATAGAAAAAATCCTTCATTATTATTTAGAAAAGAAAACAATGTAGAAAATATTTCTGCTAAATATATAATTGCGGTTAAATTAAATTGGGATGACGCGGCTGATGCTGCATTTGAAAAATTATCTATTATATTAGCATTACCAGCAAATATTGATAAATATTCATATCAGTTCAAAAAATTCATTAAAGCATATGCAGAATAGTATGAAATGAATTCTGATATAGAAGAATTAATTTCAGATTTTAAATAGAGTGATAAAAATAATGGTGATAGCATTCCAACAAAATACACTGAATTTGCTAAAAAATTAGATATGAATCCGCTTGTACAAAAATATCAATATCATTATGAACAATTTGATATTTAGACAACTAATGAAAATGTTGGACGTCTTAATATTTGTAAAGATAATAAGCTCGGTTTAGATTTTTATTATGGAAGTTTACGTTTAAAAAGCACAAGATGGAATGAGGCTAAGAAATCACATTCATATAGATTTAAAGCGCTTCCTATTATAATTGATTCCGCAGTTAATGCAATATATAAAAATGATGTCGATGAGTTACAAAAAATATCTGTTAAATTATAATGTTTTTATTTGAAAAATTTACATATGATGAAGAATGGGCCAAGAAACATTATGGGCTGCTTGATTATATACGATCTGCATGGAGTTATTTAAATGATGTGTTAATAGATTATGAATTTATAAAAACATTAAAAACTACAAAGGAACGTTAGCGTTATATTTTCAGTGTGTCAAAAGTAAATTTTTTTGAATCTTAGAAGAACCTTTATGAAATTTATACACATTATAACGAAGGCAGCTTAGATGAAGAATAGAAAAAATATATTATAAATAGATTACGCATATTGGGAGATGCAATTAAAATTATATCAACTAATTACAACGGGCATATTTTAGTTTCTTATGATATAGAGAAAGATGAATATCGCTGGAATCTTGCACATCAAAGAATTCAAGAACATGAAGATCAGATAAATGCTATAAATATTGCTGAGCCTAATATAGAAGATTGGCTATTTATGCTAGATTCATATTATAATCAAAAGAACCCAAGACTCATATTTAAAAAAATTAATGATAATGACAAATTAATACGTTTATATGTTATTGCATGTAAATTAGATTGGAATGCAGCTAAAATTAATATTAAATCAATTATGTGCTACTAGGCTCTTAAAGATATAAAAGATTCTTATGAAATTTCTAATTTATAGGCAGAGGCATGCGAAAAATATGCAAAAACATACGAGCCTAATGAAGATATTCAAGAATTAATAGATGATTATAAAAGTAGCTTTAAAACAAAGAAAAATATTCCAGTAAAAGCAAAACCTATTGCAGCCCTTTTAGATTAGGATTCATATTTTAAGGATTACTCAATTTACATGTTTCCAAGATATTCTTAGTATGATCCTTTATTTGAAATAGAAGTTTAGACATCTGACAATAAAAACATTTGGATAATTATTAAACATTTTTGTGGAACATATTATATAGATGCATATAAGAATAGAAATGTTATAGAGCAATTTGGGTCTAAAAAAGTTAAATATGAAAACAAAATTAATAAACATGTGTACTATGTAACTAAAATGAATTTTGGGAAAACTAGAACAGATGGAACACTTAAATGTCTATTGGAGACGTGGTGGAATTAGTTAGTAGATGATATTAAAAATATTAAAGAGGACTGAATTAGTCCTCTTTAATATTTAGCAATTTGCCATATTTTAAATCATTTTCTTCACTAAATTGAAATAGTCCATTATCTGGTGTGAATGTCAATTCACCTAAATAACACTAACCATCAACTTCATAAAAATCAACTCTTACAAATTTAAAATCTTTGCTCAATATTTTTGCATAATTAAGCATCTATTCAAATGTTTTTGGTTTTTTATCTAACAATTTTTCATTATCTGGAAATGTTTTCCAACCAAAATTTTTGATAAATTGCCAATTTAAATCATATATATTTGCATGAATTTTATCTTTTCCATTATATCTGTCATTTATGACCATTATAAACTATGGAATGCCGTTCTAACACCAGAATTTATAATCAGTCAATCCTTCTTTTCCATTTGACATATATTGTTCAATAAAGCATTTTCTATCAATTAATGAATAATGCATTTGAAGACTTTTTAAACCAAAATCCTATTTTAGCCATTCTTTACACTTTATTTTAGCATCTTCAAGATCGAATGTTTTTTTATTATCACAAATAATATTCATTTTATATCCATGATTGCATTTTAATACAAACTTTTCAGGAAGCTCATTAAACCGTATTTCATCTGGAGAATTATAAACTTTAATTATTGGTATACATATGTCCTTTCCTAATTTTTCTTTTGAGTATTCATGCAATTTAACTTTGTCTGCACATAATCCTTTTAAATTAGTGACATCAAATATTTTTAGCCAATTTATTTTTTCTTCAATTGTCTATGGATCTACTATGTCAAATTTTTTATACTGGTTGATTCTGAAATCTTTCATTAAATATTTTATATAGTCATCAGTATTAATAATATTTCCAGTATTCTTATCTAGTATTATTTTATAATTTTCATTTTTTAGAATTTTTATAGTTGAACACGCATCATAATCAAATTTTGGCCATATTGATTTAATTTTTTCTTCAATTTCTAAAAATTTTATTACATTAGAAAAACATTGCTCTCTATATCTAATATTTGACTCATTTTTTACAGACATAATTTTATGCATTGTTTCATCCTATGAACCATCTATTATTTTAAATAATTTTTCACGATCATTCCATTTATGTAAAAATACAATACGCTTATTTTCCTTTATTAAAAATGGCTGTATCCAACTTTCATCACATGTTTTACAAATTCTATCTCTTATCTATGTATTTTTTAATGCTTCTAAAGGAAATGTTTTTGGAGGGAAACAAATTGTTGCACCACTTAAATTAGAAAATTTACCATTATTATTATATTCAGTTAAAATAGGAGTACGTTTAGTCCCAATATAGTCATCATAAAACCCAACATATTGAGTAATACATCTATTCTATTTTGAATAATTATATAATTCTTCTATATATGTTTTTGGATATAACATATCATCATCAATAACCATAACATAACTATCATATTCTTCATTAAACACTTCATGCCTTTTATGACAATATGTATTATATGTATATTTTATTTCACATAAATTTTCATTTACGCACTTTTTAATGCTTTCAGGCAATGCATTTTTATCATACTCTTCTTCAGCCAAATAAAGATATATTTTTGTTGGCTTTATCGTCTGATTTTCAACCAAATTTTTTAATACATTATAAACATACATGTCTCTTTTTGGATATGTTGTTAGAGTAATTATTATTCTGTCATTAGTTATATTCTTTATATTATTAAAATTATTGAATATGTCTATTTTTTCTTTTGTTCTTTTATTGTATTTAAAAAATTCTTCCATGCATTTATCTATTGTACGTATATTTTTAGATACACTTAATGCAGTTCCCCAATGCCTACCAAGATGCCGTTTTATATATTCACTAGCAGTTTTGGTTCTATAGTGATTTAATACAATTTTTGTATTTTTCGTTGTTTTATATCCTTTCCATAAATTTTTTACTTTATAATCAAAATTAACCTTTACACCATCTACAAATCGTACTATACTTTTATCATTTGGAATAAATGTATGAATCAAACAATCATAGGTATCAAATTGTCCATTATATTCATTTGCTGTTCTCGTTATTGATTTTGTACCAACATTTATATTAAATATAGGTTCTGTAAATCTTTCTGTCACATGTTTATTTTCATAATACAATAAATTATTATCAGTGTACATTAACCAAGGTACAAGAATTGTAGTTGTATCTTTAAATTCGTTAGTTTGTAAGAATTCTTTTATTGTAATTCCGGTTTTTATTGACAAAAATTCATCAATATCAAAAAATGCAATCCAATCAAATTCACAACGATGAGTATTAAAACATTCAATATAACAGGATGCTTGTAAATTTACATCATTATTATAAACTAATCCTTTTTCTGCTCCTCTAACATTTATTATTTGAACAAATTCTGATTTAATATAATCATTTATGACATCTTCAAAATGCTCTCCATCTAGCTCATTATTATCATATATGAATATTTTGTCAACCCCCAAATTTTTGTACCATTCTACCCACTCTCTAATATACAAATTTTCATTTTTGGCAATGGCACATACTGCAATTTTGAGTGATTTAAATTTTTTATATGCTTTTTCACATTCATTAAATGTTTTTTCAATAGTGGCGTTTTTTTGGACATTTGTATAGCTATCATTTTCTCTATATGATTTCATATTAGTGAAAAATTCTATAGATGACTATTTATATTCATTTCCATTTAACATTGCGCAGTATGTATAGAATATATCGCTGCTTCCTGCATCAATAATCTCTTTATTTAATATATGAAAATATGGTTCTATAAATTCCTTTTTAACCAATGATGCACAACCACAGTGACATTGTATATTTTTAAATTTACATTTATTTCCACTTATTGGGTATTTTTTATCATATTTTAGATATTCATTGTATAATGTTTCTATTAAATTATTTGGATATTCAAAGTCGTCATCTATAGATATGATAACATCATTCGGATATTTGTATATTGTAGGAATCAGTTTTTTCCAAACTTTTGTGTTATATGTAAGCCAATTAATTTTTATGCATGGATTGTTTTTTAAATCATTCTATAATTCATTTGGAAGATCTTTTTCTTTATTTGGAAACTCTTCTAATGACAAATTAATATTTATAATATCTGGTTGTTTTGAATTATGTAATATGAGATCAATAATATGATGAAGATTATTTATTCTTTTTGGCCAAGATGTCAAAGTAATTACTATCGATTCCTTATCTGATGTACATATAGTATTGTCACATGAATCACATATTCTTTTTATCCAATTTAATATTGGTTTGTTTAAATCTGTTTGTTTTTCTATTTTTTCTTTTTTGGGCGTCAAACCATAATAAGCCTTTATAAAATCTGAATATGAATTATTATTTTTCTATTTTTCCGTTTTCTGTTTTGTTTCCAATTTCAGATTTTCCAATTTTTCCATTTTTATTTTTTCCATTTTTGGTTTTTTCTATATATCCTTTTTAACACTTGTATCAAATGATTCGATTTTAATATATTTTTTCCATCTATTAATATCTAACTGCCACGCATGTACGCACATAGGTAAATGGTCATTATTGTATTTTCTAATAAAATAATCCCATTCACTTGACAAAGAAAAATTTGAAGCTATTCTGATTGAAGGAGTTTTCAAATTAATCTTATTTCTAAGTACTTTACAGAAAAACAGATCTTCTTTATTTACATATGGTTTCTAAAAATCATCATCTGACAAATTTTCACAAATACTAATAAATTTCAACACATTTCTTAAACTTACACCACCATTACCAATTGTATCTATATTAAATCCAAATGAGCCAAATTTCCACGGGCTTCCTATATAATCTACATCTAAATTTATATAATAATCTAATAAATTTGAAAATATCCATGCATCTAATTGATATATGAACAAATAATCATATTCAAGAAAACATCTATAGAACTATGACGTTTCACATAAATAACTATAAGTTTCTGTAGATTTAAAATAATCTTTTGCACAATATAATATTGAAAATTCTATATTATATTTCTATGCAATAATATCATATGCACTTATATCTAAATCAATTGGGCATATGAGACATATTTCATATGATTTACCAATAACTTTACAAAGCTAATTTAAAGAATTTAATTCAGAATTAGATGGAGAACTCTTATAAACAGGAACACCTATAATACATTTTTTAGAGAATTTCTAATTAGTATGTTTTATTATAGTTTTTTCCCATGATAAATCTTTAAAATTAGTTTTCATTTATAATTTAAGAACATTTTTATTATTTATTGTTAGTAAAAAAATACGGTGAAATAAAGTATTTTTTCCATTTCAAATATAAATATTTGAGTTATTTGAGAAAAACCTCCTAACTAGATTATTTTCAATCTAGATCCTCACTTTATTAGGATCACCTTTAAATAAAGGATGATCCTTTTTGGATTTTATAAAGTTATATAATTCTATCAAACTAGTTCCATTAAATTCTGGTATCAATTCTTCCATAGACATCCTCCAAAATTTAATAAAATCATTAATATCCGGTTGAATTATATTCTTTTTTATTTCTTTTTGTTTTATTATATATTGATTAAAATATTCATAACCTCTCCTAGACAATTCTATAGAAGCAAGAACCATATCTGGAAGATTCAAACTTCTAAACAAAAAATTTCCAATAAAACTAGAATATTCTGGTTTGACTTCTAAAAGTTGTATTTTATGAATATTGGTTCTTTTTCTTAACTAATTAACAAATGTTGTCCTTAACCAATGATTATTGCATAAAGCATTATAGTTCTTTCCTTTATCCTTATCTTTAGCTTTTATATTCAAGTCTTCTATAGATATAACTTGACATTTATAATAGATTGCTTTGTTAATTATGTTTTCTGCAACTTTGATTGTTTCATAAGTTCTTTTATTAGATAATTTTATTCTTCTAGGATCATCAGAAGAAACATTCTTTAAATCATTTAACTGTTTATATAAATCACTGAATTTCTTAAATGAATAAACTCCAGATTTAACAACTTCAAATTCTGAACTAGATTTCCAATCAACTACGCTCCAACCTATATAGTTTGGATTCATATCTATTCCTAGAACTCTATTTGTTAATTGTTCTGATTTTTTATTGAATAATTTAGATTCATCAAACGTTATATAGATATATTCCTTGTCTAGTTTATAACTAATTGATATTGAATTAGTTAACGTTAATTCATATAAAGTTTTTAAATAGTGTTCTTGATTTTGTCCATAAATTAGTTTAAAATTGAAATGCTATTTAGAATTTGGTTTAAAAGTTATTGTTAAATCAGAATTAATATTGAATTTTCTGTTTCCTTTAAACAATGCTTCCCCTATTGAGGATAAAGGACTTAATCTATTCCGTTTGAATTCTTCTTTTGTTAGCTTTCCTTCTTGTTTTAATCTATAATTTTCTTTTCCACCAAATATAAGTTTTAATTCATTTAATATTGATTTCTTTTTAATTGAATATTTATGTTCTGAGATTCTTCCTATTTTGAGTTTAAAATCTATTTCTTTTAGTTTTTGTTCTCTAGATTCTTCATGTTCTTTATATCTTGACTAAAAAGATTTATACAGTGCAATTGTTTCTTTGACACAAGACTATTTAAACCAGCTATCAAGCTAATCTATATTATTAATATTTGAACATAAAGTTCTTAAGTCTTTTTCACTTATATTTCCATTATTATCGCTAATTCTATTATATAAATAATGAAGACATATTGAATACTATGACATATATTTGTTCAATATGTCATAATAACTATTATCTAAACATTTATATTTCAGTTTTAGTGTTAACATATAAAAAATTAAACATTTATTTATAAAGTTTATTCTTAAAGGGAACGCAGAATAAACAAATATAAATAAATGTTTATATATAAATTATATTTAAACTATTATTAATAGTTTATTTAAGCGTTCCCTTTTTAAATTAAACTAATCTTTTATTATTTATTCAAATTTTTTTTTAAAAATTATTCCCAATTTCAAAATATAATATTTGAATTAAATATTTATAAATGAACTTAAAAGAAAATAATATTAAAAATAAATTTATTTCACCGGAATTAATCTGATATTAATTTTACTCGGTTTTGAAAAAAAGTTTTTTTGCTGTGGTCCAAATAAGTAATGATAAATAAAACAAATTAGATATTATATATGCCAAAAGTACGGCAATAGTTTGATATACACAGTAATGTATTAGATAAACAGGCCGAGCAAGAGAAAAAGTCAAAAGTTTATAGTACTGAGAAAATAAAGGCATTGACTGAAAATATTCTCGGAGGTGAAAAAGCTGATACAGTTCCATTCTTTCATGGTAGTCCTGACTGGCGTGATGCGGGTGTCATATTTGACTACACAGATGAAGAATATGAAATACTGGAACATTGCTCCAATGATTGCATATGGTTTATTGAAAATTATTGTAAGTTTAAAAATAAACATGGCAGAACATTAGTTAAATTATATGATTTTCAAAGAGAAAATCTTGAATTAATGTCTGCTGAAAAATGGGATCCGGATGAAGAAGTTGTTGTTCCTGTTAATTCACAAATATGTTTAATGCAGTCAAGACAAACGAGCAAAACTACTTCTATTGGCGCATATATTACATGGTACGCAATATTTCATCATGATGCTACAATATTCATTTGTGCTAATAAAGGAAAAACCGCTTTAGATATTGTAGAAAAAGTTAAAGAATTTTTTGAATCTCTTCCATATTTCATAAAACCTGGTATTGTTAATATTTCATAGAATAGAATTAAACTAGAAAATGGAACATGTATTAAATGTGCAGCTGCATCTAAGACACCTGCAACCGGTGATACAATCAACCTATTATATATTGATGAGGCTGCTTTAATTCCAGATGGCGTTATTGATGAGTATTGGGCATCTGTTATTCCTACAATGTCCTCATTACCAAACTCTTAGATTATCGTTTCATCTACACCTCGCAAAAAATCTGGAAAATTCTATGATATTGTTGATGGCGCTATTAAACATACAAATGGTTATGTTTTAAAACGTGTTGACTGGTGGCAAGTTCCTGGGCACGATGAGAAGTGGGCAGAGAAGGAAAGACAAAAGATGATGGATGACAATTTGTTTGAACGCGAATATAATCTATCATTTGAATCAGACAGCGCACGTCTTGTATCAAATCATTCAATATTATTTATGAATAAAATTAAACAAGAATTTGTTCATAGAGATTTCTATATGGTTCCTCAAGAGATTTGTGATAAAATTGTGTGGGCTCCAGATTTTGATCCAACATATATGGATTATGAAACATTAAAGGCAAAATCATTCCTATTTGTTGTTGATACTGCACAAGGAATAGAAGCAAGTACAATAGAGAAAAATGATTCAGATTATAATGTTATTAATATATTTGAAATAGAAGCATTGAGTGCAAATAAAATTAATATTAATAGAGATCATGGTCCAATAACCGTTAAAGATTGTGTACAATATAAATAGGTTGGTTTATATATTGACAATTTTAAAGATGAAGGCTCATGTGCAGAAGCTGCTAAATATATTGCATTCCAAATTCTTAAATGTGGATATTAGGATATTGATAATGTTAGAATCCTTCTTGAAATGAATTTTAATGGAAATAATTGGATTACCAAATTTAAATAGCATCCAATGTATTATGAAGCATTAATTCTTAAAACAGTTAGAGGTGTTCAAAAACCTGGTCAACCTATAGTTAAAATGAAAGAGCAGTATGGTTTTAGAACAACTGGTGGCCAACATGGTAAAAATTACTATTGCGAATTAGGTTCAACAATGATTCATAGACGTTAGATATTAGTTAGATAGCATGATAATGATGTGAATCTGAGTTCTATTAATTAGCTTAATCAATTTGGTAAAAATAAAAAGAAAAATATATATGAAGGCTCATGTTGTCATGATGATATTGCTGTAACATGTTTATTTGTTTCCATTGCGCAAGAGTCTCGGCAATTTATTATGTATTTAAATGAATTTTTCGAAAAAGCGCCGCATTCATTTAAAATAGAAAAAGTGCGTCAAATGCTTAATATATATGTTGAATAGGAAACACAAATGTCAGACGAGATGTTTCATGCATTTTATAAAGCAGCTTCTGCGGGATTTGGCAAATTGACACATAAATAGAATGGTTATGGTTCAATAATGTCAGGAAGCGTAGATCCTAATCAATTTAATCAATTTAAAAATGGTGGAATTCATGTAGGTTTCGGAAATATATTAAGCGGAAGAAGATTTTAATTATGAAACATATTTATACAAAAATAACAGGTAAAGTTTTGGCATCTAATCCATTTTTAGGTGTTCAAAAAATATTGATGGGTTATGAAAATGCCCCAAAAAATCCAGAAGATATTGGAAAAGTTGATTAGGACTTCGGATTGTGTTTTGTTCCAGAAAATGATGATTATGAACATTGTGCATAGGTTACAAAGCGTGAAGACCTTGACAAATATATAGCAAATAATAATGAAAGAGATTCATATTTTGAGCAGTTTTTCGGAAAAATAAGAAATCCAAATCCAGGGTTTATAGATAATTGGAATGATAAATTATATGATGATGAAAATATTCATATATATTATACATTAATGGATGACGGCCCCCATGAATTTATACTAACATTAAGAAAAGATGGATTCAAATTGGCACCATTAATGAAAACAGATGAAAATGGAAATGTTACTGATACCCATTTATTATATATGATAAATATCAATGGTGAAATATATGATTGTACACCAGATGAAGGAGATTATATATTTGATACAAGAAAAGAGGCTAAAGATTATTACCAAACATATTTAGAAGAACAAAAAGAAAAAGAAAAAGTTCTAAGAAAATTACAGTAGGAAATTGAAGATTAGCTAAGATTTAAAAATAAAGTTGAATCATTGGGCAATGGAACATATATAGGCCAAATGGCTGGGTGTAAATTCTATTTTTAGGGGAATGAATATATATCTCCTATAGGAATTAAAACAACTCAACCACAAAATGTTGTGTTAGATGTTAAGAATGGAGAAGTGTCAATCAGAGATTGGGGAACATCATATGATAAATGGTTAGGAAAATAAATATAAAAATAAGATTTTAATAAATCGATGACAAAAGCTGAATTTATAAATTGGTTAAAAGATGATGTAACATTGGATGGTGCTATTGGAATAAATCTTCCAACAAAGACATACTAGCGTATTATAGATCGTGAAATAAAAACAATGTATGAGATAAATCCTGAAGCAGCAGAAGAATCATTTTATGTTATTCCACGTGAAGTATTTTATTCTCCAGAATTTAGAAAAAACAGAAAAATAAAATTTCCAGATTGTGTTTTATCTGTTACTAAATTTGTGGAAATGAAACATAGAAATAATATGTTTGGAATCATGGATCCAGATTTTGGTTTCAATAAGGCATTCTTAACAGATATGTGGCTCGGTTCATTAATGAATATGGATTCCGTGGCCTTTAGAACAGTACAATGGAGTGCATGGGATTAGCTCAAACAGTTTACATTAATAGATATTTAGCATCGATGGAATTATCTTTCCAGAGAGTTATTAGTTCTTGGTCATGATCCACGAGTTAATGTATTTTGCGGTTTAATGGTTAAAGTTCCTGAATAGGAGTTATTTGATAATGTATGGGTTTAGAAATGGATTTCCGCCCACTGCAAACTTCAAGCAAATAAACTATTGACATTGTTTACTACAAATCTTGTTGGCGGGGTAACTATACAAATGTCATCTTATGTAGAAGAAGCCAATAAAGATATAGAAGAATGTAAAACAAAATTCATAGAGAATGCAAAAGTTCCTCATATGTACACAATTCCTTAATGAATTTCAATAAACAAATGTTATACAACCAAAATTAATATGACATAAAATGCAAATAAGACCAGTATATTGAAAATAGGAAGAACATTTGTTCTTCTTATTTTCATTTATTGGAATATTTTAAAAATTGTGCAACCTATACAGTTTCGCCATTGTAAGAAATTGAATTACTTTGATGCATAACAACTTGCATCCACCATGCATTTTGTGTAGTATAAGTTTCTGAATTAGATTTATCAGGTTTTCCTATATGATAATGTTTAATAGTATTACCAGTATCATCTTTTGCAGTCTCCTATCCAAGATATACGCCATGAGTAATCATATCATATAGTGTTTTCTGATCTGATAAAATATTAATTATAATATCGTTATATTTAGAACCAGCATCATTAATAATATCTATTGCATCACCTGTATTATGTGGCGATGTTACAGAACTATACCATACAATGTCTCCATTTGCATTTTTAAATTTCCATAAAGTTCCGTCCTATACTGAAGGCTAATCTACAATATTATTGTTGTCATCAAGGAACCAACGTCTTCCAGAAATTAATTTTATTTTTGTTCCATTTAATGCGCATGCGTTAACAATGTCATTATAAATCTATTTCATATAAGGTTGTAAACCATTTGTTGTCAATTCACCACTTTTGTCATTTTGAGCATTTTCAGTATTAATGCCATCCGATGAACCATTTGTAGATTCTTTAATGCTTCCTGTTGTAATATCATTATTTACAATTATTGCATCATCTGTTGTTTTTTCTGCTTCAGCTTCTGCGCCCCCATTTTTAATATATCCAGGAATTGGCCATTCACGGCGTGTTAAAGTTAATTCAGTTCTCCAACATGTTCCGTGATTAGATTTTGATGCAACATCGTATATCCATTTAATGTCCTTAATGATAAACCATCCTGTTCCTGACATCATTATTTTCTAGTGAATCATTTGGTCATTATTATTTGCAGCCATATAGCTATTCATTACCTAAAAATTATCTTTTAAAATCATCGGAATTCTTTCTCCTCTCATTATTTGCATATTACATCCATTCAATGTTACACAAATCATTTTTTTCTTTAGCCATGCGTTACATAATGTGTTGTGACCTTCAGCAGTTTCATAAAATTTGTTTGTATTTCCAGATGCTAACATATTATTTCCAGATTCTACAATATTCTGAGCATCCCCATCTGACTATGATTCTGCAATTTGTCCACCTTGTATAGATATATGCTAATCATTAAATGAACCATTATATCCTTCAGTGTATGTTAAATTCTGACCAGGCCCAGCCATTATATAAAAACCATGCTTTAGTTTGTCTGCATTTACTGGAATTGACAAATTCATTTCAATAGAGTTGTCACTTACCTAAGTTATTCCGCTATTTTTAATATTATAATAGTTTTTTGTCTGTAGACCGAGCTTATTATTAATTGAACCACTGATTTTTTCAGAGTATTTTGTTACTAAAAATGATGTAAGAGCATCCTCCTCTTGAGTAATATTTGTCAATAGCTTCATCTATGGCTATGGGCTTTTACTTTTCTTTTCACTGGATTCTTCTCTGTTTTCACCATCTACACCAATGCCAGTTGACATTACTTTATTATATACAGCAATGTCAATAGGTTCATCTAAACCAGAACCTCCAAGAATTTGTGCAACATTAATAAATGAGATTGCATAGCGTGGGTCAATCCAACAATCATAGAAAGATTCAAAATTCTTATATGCATGCAATGCAGTGTTTTTAATATATTCAATAGCTGGAGAGCTATTTATATAATCATTTTTCTATTCACCATCTGACATTGAATACCACATTTGGGTATCTGTCGTGTTTTCTGGATCACTAAAAAAGAAACCCAATCCAAGCTTTTGTGCTATATCAATTAAAGCATCTCTAGACGAACCTGAAAATGAGAATGTCTATGTAGCATCATATAAAGATGGAATAAACAGTTCTCCAATAAATTTTATTTTAATTTTGTTTTGTATATGAAATTGATCCATTTCCGGTATACTTACATGAGTTATCTAAAAATCTCCTCTATATGATTTAATTGTACCATGATTTGGATTAATGAACACGGAACATTTATCACCATCTTTAATTTGGTTTCCTTTTAAAATGTCATTAAATACACATTCAAGAGTAACCTGAATAGTAGGAATGAAACCAACAGACTCAATAGAAAAATATTTAATATCATTTTCTCCATAGTAATGATCATTTATGCGTAATAATGGATATGCAAATCCAGTTAGCATTATTTTATTAGGAGACCGGTTTCCTTCAGTTTTAAATGGAATTGTTGATAAATTGTTTCCGGCTGAATCAATATGTTGTTTAGTAGAAGAATCTATTGCTGCATCAGAATCAATATTATCTATTAAATTGATAGACATTTCATCTAATTTAATAGTAGAAGAGATATATTCATAAATTCGTGTTCGCGTTGTATTTACTGACACATCATTCTGGTTTTCATTATTTGTAGAAACTGACTAGAAAGTATTTTCCTAAGATTCAGACAAAACATTATTTGGCTATGATATAGAAGAAGCCTCATTTGGCTAAGCCAGCTCTTTAATTGGTTCTGGTTCTTGTTCTGGTTCTTTCTCTGGTTCTAGCTCATTATCTTTGTTTTTCGCATCTGTTATTATTTGTTCCCAGAGTTTTTTATAATTTGTTATATCATCACTCCATATATCACGATATAAATTCCATCCTTGCCAGTATTCTTCGCATTCATTATTGAGTAAACTACACAATTGTAAATTTTCTTTAATATTATCTATGATATTCTACAAATGTTCTTTTTTCTTTTTAGCTCTTTTTAAATCTTGCTCATATTTAATTTTACAGTTTTTTAATGTCCATGGATCTATTTTTCCAAGATTGTCAATATTTATAAGGGAATTCACATCATTATAACCTTCAACCTCTTTCCACTCAGCATTCAATTTATTTTTAATATATGCCACTACGTACTAGCTTTGTGGAAAAAAATGGCGGTCTCCATTAATAAAATTACTATAGTATGTTGTAGAATCCCAGCCTTTTTCTGATTGTTTGTTTGTTTCTCTCCAATCGTTAAAAAAAGCAGTGCCATCAATTTCTCCATCATCAGAATACGCATTGACGCCTCTCCAAGGATTTCCGTTTAGCCACTTCTAATATAATGCTTTTACTTCATCTGTTGTTTTCTCTTTTAATTGTTCTAATATTATTATTTGTGATTCTGGAATCATATTAATGCATTTTTAGCTTTTATTATTTATAAATTAAAATATGCATATCATAATTTTGAAAATAAATAAAAAAATATTATAAATTCATTTTAAAGTAACATGAGTACTAATAAAATCAATAGTTTTGCAGAAAATATGAGAAAAACCATCACTGCACAAACTAACACACTAGCATTATTAGAATCTATTTAGAAAGCAATAACATCTAAAGACACTGTTATACAATATGATTATGAAACTTTGACTGACAGTTCTATTACTAGATACTAGATACCAAGCTATGTAAGTATTAATAATCGTTTAAAAGCCCTTGAAAGAAATATGACAAATTTGGCGGCAGGCCGTTCAACATTATCATTGAATGACGGGTCGCGTAGACAGATAACATTAACGGCTCTTCCAGAAACTCCAAACAGAATTACAGGGGTGTCAACTCCAACAACATTTAATATTGATAGTAACTGGTTTTTTGAAGATCTTATGTTTCCTGGATTGACAGTTTCTTTAGATTTGACAAATCAAATTGAAGATTCGGCTGATAGAGTAAAATTAGCTAGAATTATTTTAGATTCACGTGATGAAGCTACTCAATAGTTTTGGAACAACATTTTATCTAACAACTCTTATGATTATATTTCATTAAAATCTGTATTAGCATATAATAATATTAGATATTCTGAAGATATTGAAGAAGTATAGCTTCCTCTTGTCAATAATACAATTGTTGGAAATTTTTAGGTAATGTATGACCCTGAAATTATCAATGGAAATACATGGTATACATTTGACACATTAATATACCAAACAATAGATGAAAATGGAACAGATTAGGGAAGAAACAATATTTTATCAGTTGGAGATAGACTTGCTTATAATGATTCATTATTTTCTGTTATAGAAGTTGATTAGAATACTAATAAAGCTAGATTAAAAATTGTAAGCGGGACAGCATTTCCTGGTTTATATTCAATATTTAGAATTTATTAGGATCCATTTAGAAGCAAAGTCATTAATGTGAGAATCAATGCACATGAATATGACATTATTTATATCAAAGGAGTTAATGAAGCCTTTAATTTATTAGCAAATCAGTGGTCAGACCCAATTCAATTTTCAACGGATGATTTAATTAGTGAAACTGATGCAAATATAAATCTATTGCAATATTATCAATCATTTGTATCAGACTGGGGGGCTAAATGGATAGCTGAATCAAAAGAACGCCGAATTGCTGCATATTATGGGCATATTCCAAATATTCCTACATTAAATGCTACAGATTTGCGTGTAGTTCAAATTAATACATAGATAAATGCAGCATTAGATAATAATGACTTAAAGAATCTTGCATCAGACATTGAGTCGACTAGAACACTTATAGAATCACTTTAGAAGACAATTGCATCATAGAAATCTGAGTTGATAAACATTACATCAACACAACAATATAATAGTGTGCAGGATGAAATCGCCACAAATACTAAAAATTTAGAAATTCAACAAACTGAATATACATCTTTAGTTAAGAGATTTCAATCATCAATTCAAGAAAATCATGCTGTAGTGGAAAATCCTAAATACCATATTAGAGGATTTTTCCCGCTTCCTCAACCTAGATATAGGGACGATGCGGAAACTATGCCAGAAGAAATTATTGGCTTTGATATTGCATATCGTTATATTTGTGAAGACAATACTGGAGTACAATTGAACACATTTAATTATACTGATACTGAAAACAATGCAGTAATAACAGGAATATTTACTGATTGGATTATTTAGCAGAGCGCATTAAAACAACGCGTATGGAATACAGAAACTGACAGATTTGAATGGAAATCTGAAAATGTTGCAGACGGCTCGGAAATTAATATTAATCAAATTGACATTCCTATTACAAAGGGTGAAAAGGTTGAAATTAAGATACGTTCAATTTCAGAGGCCGGCTATCCTGAAAATGCATTAAAATCCAATTGGTCAGAATCAGTTATAATATCATTTCCGAGCAATTTAACGACTACTAATGCAATGTCTGATCTTGTTCAAGAAGTTAATGATGACGCATTACATATTGCAATTCGACAGGATTTGAATCAGCTTGGTCTTGTTGCGCATATGAATGATTCTATTGCAAATGAAAATTCTGTAAGTGGTGTTTATTGTCATCATACAGCTGATAATATTGCATATGAAGATCGTTCAATAAATGGTGAAAATACATACACAGTTTCATTATAGACAAAGATTGAAGATCTTGAAGCAAGGCTTCAATTGTTAGAAGCATATATTGATTCACAAACAACTGTAGTTATTGATACAAATACATAAAATTAATAAACAAATCATATTAAAATTAAAACATTGTATACATGACACCCAAATTTATATTAGAAGCAATCAATAGAGGTATCCAATTAGCTCTTGATGATTATGAAGATGATGCTAGTGTATCTTCTAATAAATCCAATATTATTAAAAATAATGATGCCAAAGAATTATGGGACATCTATAACAATTTTATTGATTTAGGTCTTCCATCTGGAACATTATGGTGTAAGTATAATTTGGGATGTGATTGGGATAAACTAAATATAGATCTGGAACATACTAAATCCAAAGACTGGTATGGTAATTATTATGCATGGGGTGAGATAAAACCTAAAGATAATTATGATTGGAATACATATAAATTTTTAAATAATTATTATTGGGGTGGTATAAATGGAAAATATGCCAACGGTGAAATGCATAAATATGTTGTTCATTCATATGGAGATATATATTCTCAAGTAATTGGCAAATTTGAAGATAACATAACCGAACTAATGTTAGAAGATGACGCAGCATACTAGTATGATAAAAGATTTAAAATGCCAACAAAGGAACAGTATGATGAATTAATTAGATATACTAACAATGGATGGATAAGAAATTATTAGGAAATTGAAGGTTTAAATGGGAGCTTACTTACTAGTAAAATAAATGAAAATGAATTATTTATACCAGCTGCCGGGGCAAAATATATAAATAGCAACAAATAGTCAACAGTTGCTGGAATTGGAAATAGCGGATATATATGGGCATCTTCACTATTTAATAAAAGACCAGATTGTGCATATAATTTAACGGTTAGAGGTAATAACAATTTCAATTTATTAATAAGTTGTGGATCTTCATACGCTTTAAGATTTTATGGAACGTCAATAAGACCAGTATTAAATAGATAATGAAATGATGTTATTTAGAAATAAAACTAATGTGGAAAAGAAAATAATGTTAAAATGAAAATAGAATGTTATCATATTATAAATAGAGATCATTCAGCCAAAGGGTTTTTAGATTATGGCACCTGTGGTGATTTAGAAAATACTATAAGATACAATGTTTATACAGTGCTGGAAGATAATGATATTATAAATGTTAATTATACTGGGGCAGACGAAATAAATTATATGTGTATATACGCTCATGGGTCTAGAGTTTTTGGAAATCCTAGAAAAGATTCAGATATTGATTTTGTTTTATTTTATAAAGGTAATATAGGAGAAGATGATTTATTTAATATCTTTGCTAATGAAGACATTTACATTGAACATGTTAAATGTGATTTTAATCCTATTCAAATAAAAGATGTGTCTGATATAGAATACTATATTCAAAAACATGATATTGAATATCATCAAAAACCAATATATGAAAAAAACATAAATTTGTATGATGTTTTAAAATAAAAGAGAGGCATTTTCCTCTCTTTTAAAATATAATATTTTCAACTTTTTGGTCAATTGCATATTCCATTAGATGAGATGCATAATAATCTGCTAGTTGAAGAATAACAGCTAATGGACATTCATCACACGCTTTCAATAAAGAAGGTTTCTCATAAGGAGAAATAAATGAACCTGGGTCAAAGAAACTCATATGCCATCGAATAGCAATAATTTCGTTTCCTGTTAATTTAATAAAATTTTGAAGCATTATTACAGATTTTTCTCCATGTCCAAGCGGAAAATTATCTACACATTTATATGTTTTATATTTTTTCCAAGAATTGGTTGTTTCATCCTTAAAATTCTTAATTTCTGGAAAATAAAAATTAGTTTTACATAAATCATGAAGAAGCGTTGTAATAATTAAAGTTGCTTCAGGAATTTTGTCAAGCTCATTTTCTTTAGCAGCTAACATTATTCCCTTTGAAATGAACATTTTTGCAGCTTTATATACATTAAGACTATGTTGGCATAAACCCCCTTCATAATCTCCATGATATATTGTTGAACTTGGAGCATCAAAAAAATCTGACTTAGTTTCGAGCCAATTAATCAATGACTCTATATTTTCGCGACCAGACAAACGAAGTAATCTAATAAACTCTTCTTTATTTGCCTGAATTTGTTCTTGTGTAAGTTTTGCCATATCAGTTAATTGCAATTAAGTTTTCTCTTTTATATGAACGCCATTCTTTTTTGTCCATGTCAAAATAAGCTTGGCGATTACTGTTTTTCTTATGCGGGTTTGTGCATGATGGCATACTTGTGGCAGGAATTATTTCAAAACTAAGTGTTCCTGATGTAGAACGAATTGAACCATCTACTTTGCGAAACTTAAAATTAACAATATTATCTTTCATTGCTAAATAAAGTTTTGCATTTTTCCATGCAATTTTAAGTGCATTACTTATTGTCATGTTTTCCTCTCTAACAAATCTCCATGCAAGATTCATAATTGATTGTAAATTCTTCTGTTTCATATTGCTGTTATTTTTTAATTACAGTGCAAAATTAATACTTTTTTCTTAAATATAAAAATAGAAGTTATTTTCTTTTTCTTTTAAATATATTTTTTATTATATGCAAAAAACTACAAAGGTTTCATAAAAATTTAATAAACGTGTATTAGAAGCTATTAATAGAGGCATACAATTGATATTAGATGATTATGAGTTTAAGTAAAAAATAAAGAGGAATTTTTCAATTCCTCTTTTTATTTCACTTCTTCAAATTTAGCAATTAGCGCTTTCTTTTTTCGTTCTGCCAACATTTTTGTTAAATTATCTGTTCCTAACATTATATTTTGTTTTGATTTTGTACCATGTTCATCATTGTATTCTAATGCTTTTGGCTCATCTTCTTGTTTTCCTATAATGCTTAAATGCTCATCCGCATCATCCTTTTGTTGCAAATCCATATATGTATCAATATAATTCTTACGCATCGTATTTTGTGTATTTGTTATCAAATTTGCTAATTCAGATTGCTGCTTTGAAAGTTTAGCATATACTTCAAATAATCTTGGAGACAATTCACCTTGACCAATTGCATTCATATTAGCCTAAATAACTTGTTCAGTTTTAATATATTCATAATAAAGATTACCAAGTTGCTCCGCATCCTGTTCAACTTTATCTGCAATCATTGAAGATGTTTGTAATAATATTGGAACAACTTCTTTAACAATAATCATCAATTGTTCTTTTGCCTTTTTAATACATTGCTTATGAGATGATTTAAAATTAATTTTAATGACAGGTTCAGGATTTAACATATTTGTTGGAATACTATCATCAATATTGATATTTCCATTACCAACCCCGGAATTTACTGAAGTTGCTGAAGCTGAATTAATTTTATTAATTAAATTTCCTAATGCATTCGATGTACCTTTTATTGTTGCCATATTTAAATAATGTACTTTATAAAATATTTTATTATTTATTATAATGTTTGTTTTTATGCATCCATGAATTATTTTATGTATTTACGTATAAACTATTATAATATAAATAAAAGTGCATTAGAATGAATTCTAATGCCCTTCATGTTTATTAATTTATTATTTACATGGTTTCTGCATTCATTGGTGGTGATTCTGGAGCTGGAGCTGCTTCTGAATTCGATGCCATTTCCGGTGCGGCCTCTGTTCCACCTATATCTGCAGGTGCGCCAAATTCTCCACCTGACATCACATCATTTCCTCCACTAAAATCCATTCCTCCGCCAAAATCCGTTCCTCCGCCAAAATCCGTTCCTCCGCCAGCCGCAGGCGCTCCTTGTTGGCCTGCACCGGCTTCTTCAGAATGTTTTTTAAGAAGTTTAGCATTTTCAACTGCTTTAAGAAATTCAGCTTGTTTATATTTCTCATTAAGTTCAAGGTCTTGATCTGATAATCCAAGATATTCTTTAACTAAAAAATCAATTGCAAAATATGGCTTTCCATCTGAACCCTACAAACCAAGCAATGTTGATACTGCATTGGCACCATCTGTGGCAACTGTACGTTTCTTGGCTAATGTGAAAATATTTTCCTCATTATATTCAATACTAAGACACTGTTTAAGTAATTCAGTATGAGAAAATTCTGGGTGCATTAAACAAACTTGAACCAATAATGGTTTAAGAATAATATCCTTAAATGCTGTTTGAATACGATTAATGAATCTGCTAAATGCGTATTCTTCTCGTGTTACATTAGCCTGCGATGTTAATTGGTTTTGAGGGGCTTGAGAAATATTTAATGTAAAACGGTTTGCAGGAACCTATGATTCTAATATAAATTTTCTCCAGAAATATTGTAAATCTTCTGTTGTATTCATATTATAACCTTCTGCTTTTACGCCTTCCATTGTAATTGCTGCACCACCGCGATCCTCAAATACATAAGTTTTTTGGAAATTAAATTTAGGTTCACCATTAACGAGCATTTGCCCAGACATATCATCCATTGAAACCTCTTCAGTATAATCTGCAATGATTTCATTAATACGTGATTTTGCTTTATTTGGAGCCAAATCACCAACAGGAACTGTAATCTTCATTCTGTTTTGCGCATTTTGAATATTCCAGACCAAATGTGAATTTTCAAGTTGGCGCAACATATTAAATGAACGTGTCAAACCTTCAACATATGAAATATTTGTATTACGTGTATCACCAAGATCACTCCAAGAAATATATATAATATTTGAGTTTGGAATTATTCTTTGATTTGCCGCCCCTTTAAATTGATACCAAATAAAAAGTTCTTGACCATCTTCTGTAACTTTAATATCAGGTTGAAGTGTTGTTGGATCAAGATTTAAAATACCTATAATATTTTTTTTGGCTGTATCAAATATAATTTCAAATGCAAGGAATCCTTCAATTAAGAATTTCTTGAAATAATTCCATGCGCCATTATTATTTTCCCAGCCAAATGCAGAATAAACACGATTAAAAGCAATTTTGCAATCATTGACCAATTTGTCAGCCGTCAAATTTGCTTTTTTGGAATCGTAACCTTTATTTAAAAACAGTTTAAGTTTATCAAGATTTAAATGGACAAATTGCCCATTTTCATCATTAACAACAGCTTCATTACATATAGTTTCAAGCAAGAATGTAATTTCAATATCTCTAGCTAACTATCTACAATACATACATCTTGTGGCATATGTCATGTCATAAAATGCATAATTTGAAGATTGGTTCTTAGTTAAATCTTTATATTTAGTGAATCTGTTTGTTCCAATAGCGTCATAAAAACTTGGATACATCTAATCATCCATTGTAGTACTAGCTCCTTGCCGCGTCTGAGACGCACTAAGAGCTAATGCATTTTTCATAATAGCCTGATTACTCTATAATCCAAAAGATGATAATTTAATCAAAGGATTGATATGATTATGATTCTAATCTCCAGGTTTAAATGATCTTATTACGTATTTTTTTGCCATACGTTAATTTTTAAACATTTTTATTATTTATTATTCATTAGGATCCTTTACAGAAAACCTGTTTAATTCATCTTCAAAATTTAAATAATCCTGTGAATTTAAGAGATTCATTTCTTTTGCATATAATCTTACATCTGCGCATGCATTCAATGCTGTTCCGATTAATTCTAACAATTGCGTTTTGTATTTCATCTACATAGCATACAACTCTATTTTTAATTTATATGACTGTGGGATTAAATAGTTTATGCTGACTTAGTAATTTGCTTAGCCGTCATCTAATTAGATTATTTCCTCTATTGACTGTTGTTTCTAATGCACCTGGGAATTTAAGAATTCCATCATTTACATCCAAATTCATTTTAATTCTATTTCCAGAATTGTCTCTGTAATATATATCAAAATAATTATATTTAAATCCCCATGTAAATGTATTGAATGAGCCTGGCTTAGCTGCATATGACAAATCAAAATCACTTAAATTTGTAGGTGTTAGTTGATAATATGAGTATGTGATATTTTCAAAACCGCCTTCATCTAATATAGTTATATTAATTGGCGGAAAATATAATTCTTTTTGATTTGCGCCATATTTAAGATACAAATCCATTTGCTGTCTAGCAATAAAATATGTCATATAGCTTTCAGATAATTTAATTGTAATTGTAAATTCTTTATTCATATCCTAATCAAGCTATCTTCCAGAACGTTTTGTAATTTGATAGTTCTATGATTGCTATGTGACTGCATTTGATGCTACACTTGGAAATGAAAAATTTGTTATTTGAGAATTAAACATATCTTCTATTGTCAAATATGGAAGAAACATGCGTTTAAATACAGGTGTCCAGAGTTTTACAACTTCGCTATAAAAAAAGTTTGCTGGAAGCCAAATGACAAAATTCTATGATAACGGATTTAATAACATTTTTAAGTCACATTATAGTTTTTTTATTTATTTTCAAAAAACTTTACTCACAATTTAATTTAAAATATTAAATTTCTAAATGAAATGAATGGATAATTAGATAAACATTCCATAGATAACATAGTTTAATAGTGGTGAAAAAACTAATGAAGAATTAGATAATTTATCATTATAGAGATTTAATATTAAAAATATTAAGTCTGTTGATGATTACAAAGATTTAAAGAACTTTTATGTTTTTAAAGTGCTTGATTTGGATGAAAAATCTGAAACAGGCTATTATGCTATGTGTATTAACAAAGAATATGCAAAAATGATTCAAGAAACATTAAATAATTGGAAAAATAAACAATAAAAGATATGGATAAAAACTTAATTGAAAACCAGGCACCAACAAGCGAACTATCTCAAGGATATACTGGAGAATCTCAAGGAAATAAACAACCAGAATGGGTAAATCACCCTATTCATTACAATAATTACAATATTGAAGTTATTGATATGATGGAGAAAATCTGGGGCCCAAAAATGGTGGCGGTTTGGTGTTTATTAACATCATATAAATATCGCATGCGCATGGGAACAAAGCCAGGAGAACCTCTTGAACAAGATTTAGCTAAAGAACAATGGTATCTTAATAAATATCAAGAGTTAATTAAAAAATTAGAAAATAATAAAAATATATAATTTTTATAATAAAAATAATTTAATAAAAATGAGTTTTTAGGGAAAAGTTGTGAAATCCACGGGCTTAGGAATTGTTGCATTTGAAGGGACAGAACATCTAGCCAATATCATAACAGAATTTAGAGATATTGTAGATTATGTTGTGATTGGTTTACAAAGAAAATCATATCATGGTGACCCAATCGATCCAATAGACCTGGATGAGATTTTTAGATTAAAAAATGAAGATCATTTAGTTGATGAAGTTCTTGAAATAGAACTCGATTCTAAAAAAGAACCACGTGTGCAAGAAACAGATAAAAGAAATTTGCTTATTCAAGATATTGAAGATCATGGTTGTTCTCATGCAGTTATTATAGATTCTGATGAATATTATACTCATAAAAGTATTTTACGAGCCGTCCAAGAGATAGATGAAAAGGATTATGAAATGACATATTGCCAATATGTTAATTATTATGGAGACTATAAACATTTTCTTGTCTATCCTTTTAAAGATGGAATGTATGTTCCATTTATTTCAAAGACTAAATATAGACATTCGTTTGAATGCATAGATTTTCCACTTCCGTCTGACCCAACTAGACGCTATGTTAGACCATTTGACAAAGAAATTGAAATATCATTACCAAATGGCCAAAAATAGAAATAGAGACATTATACTGTAAATTATCATATATTTTCATGGGAAACTATAAAAATGCACCATTTATCATGGTTGAGAGCAGATATTAGAAAAAAGATGAATAGTTGGTCATCAAAAACATGTTTTAAAGATTATGAAACTTTAATTAATAAAGCTGTTGAAACATTTAATAATTTTGACCACGAATCTACAGAATAGCAAATTGCGTCATTATTATTTAATACTCCGAATCATGAAGTTTTTGTTAGGGCATTTCCAAGACAATATATTCATCCAAAATATGATTATATGACGCGTTTAAGAACAAATAAAAAGGAAGGTTAATTAACCTTCCTTTTTATTTTCATCAGATTGGCAAATTATCCAATCTTTATAATATTCATCTATCATATTAAACCTAATTGTGATAATGTTCTTTCCGTAATAACCAGGAATTCTGCACCACGTTCTTCAAAATAGCGTTTTGCTGCACTCCATTTTGCAGAATTTTGTAAATATGTCTATGCAGCTTTATTATATGCTTTATGGTCTTTAAGAGTTGCAGATTCTGTTAATGGCTTTGGACACTATGTCTAATTAAACGGTTTTATTTCTATAAAGATTCGCTTTTTGCCATCTGGTTTTGTGTCATCTTTCATTTCAATCCAAAAATCAGTATAGTAAATCCGAGCTTTCCAATTTCCAGGATTATTTGGGTCTAAATTATGTTGCATACAATATTCAAGATTACCGACAGGATCTAGATATTTGACACCAATTGGTTCAGATGCTACTTTAAGAATGAGCGGATTTTCATCAGCCCAGCGGCAAAAAGCAAATTCCCAAGAGCTTCTGTAGATTATATCCTATGTCAACCATTTTTCTGGGTGTTTTGGAATAAAATACCCCTAATGAAATTTTATTTTTTCGCCTCTTTTTGGAGTATGCTGTCTTTTATATAAATCATTCATAAACTTTTTTGTATTTCTACATATAATAATTGAATTTTTTTATTTATATATGGCACGAAAAAAAGTTGAAAAAACAGAAGAAACTAAGAAGCCTAAAGCAATTGGCCCATTTGATATAATTAAAATGATGTTTACAGATGTAAATTTATTTAATAATTTGTCAAATTTGATATTGGTTAAGAACTTTTTTATGATTAATAGAATTTTTTCTATTATGTTTCCTATGCAATCTCAATGTTTTAATAATATTAATATTAATCAAGCAGAGGTTATTAGAGCATGGCAAAGATTTGCAATAGCAAAACTTGGGTATGGAAAAGTTCCATTTTTTGTATATACAAAAGGAGCAAAATCTACTCAAGAAGCATTTAAAATTGATGATATAAATAAAGAAGATAAAGAAGCGTATTGTAAACATTATCAAATTTCTCTAAAGGATTTCGATGATATGCTTTATTTTATGCATGACTTTACATTAGAGCATTTTAACAACTTTATAAAAGTTAATTCTCAAAGTGAACAAAATAAATCATTTATAAAAACTAAATAAATTATGAATAAAAAAGTACAAGCAAATCCTGAAGAAATAAAACAGGAAGAACCGAAAATTATGCATGCCCAAACAAGCACAGCTGATTCAGAAGAAGTTGATTATAAAGATCGTTATCTTCGTCTTCTTGCAGATATTGAAAATATTCGCAAAAATTCAGCTAAACAGATTTCTAATGCATATACAATGGCCAATGAAAAACTTCTTAAAGAAATGCTTCCATATATAGATTCACTAAATTCCGCAATTGAAAATGCAAGTATTACTAAAGGACAGGAAGCGGTTGAAAAAGGTCTTAATTATTTGAAAAAACAATTAATGGATATTTTGGCTAAATTTGGATTTCAAGAAATTGAAATTAAAGCTGGAGATAAATTTAATGTAGACATAATGGATGCTATGATGGTCATACCTGAACAAACACCTAAAGACCATGATAATGTATGTGCAATTTTTGAAAAAGGCTATACCTTAAATAGCGAAGTCATTCGTCATGCAAAAGTCTCAGTATACAGTACACAAAATTGATTTTTAAATGTAATTTTTAATATAAAATTATGAAAAACGGCGACGAAGAAATTCTAGATATTCAAAAAAGTTATTCAGAAGAAATTATTCAGAAAATTCAATATGCAATAGATTCAAATTTGGCAACAATCAAAGTTTTGACACATGTTGCTGAACTTCCTAAAATAATATATTTAGACGGTGTTAAATTATCATTGACATCTTTAAATAATAGATATGATACATGTATGCATTTCAGTACATCCATTGATAACGCATTCATGAAAAAATGGAGAACTGAGCCAATTTATACATTTTTATATAAAGATTGGAAACGACTAAATAAAAATATAAATATTTTTGACAATGACAATTATATTGAATTGACATTTAATGTTGGCGATGTAAATATTATAGCATTGCTTAGACGCGTTGATATTGAATTGGCTGACAATTCATTTGCTCTTATGGAGTATGGAGATATATGTTATAATAATGCACAATATGCAATTATTAAATCTTTTTCACCATCTATTGAAGAAAGATATGATACATCATCTGAATTAGAAAATAAAAA
>Ga0256405_10002207_pt1 | contig 46491 bp, 41 predicted proteins | sample RumenRJG_02DNA_FD_189096 | JGI IMG/M metagenome (GOLD analysis project Ga0256405, IMG submission 189096) | Bovine rumen microbial communities from Lethbridge, Alberta, Canada - RJG_02 | ecosystem: Host-associated > Mammals > Digestive system > Stomach > Rumen | place: Canada: Alberta... | reverse complement strand
TCTTCGACCCAAAGCAGCGTAAAAAAGTTATTGAAGCATTGAAAAAGCAGATGAGCGACTTCGCAGACAGACTTGAGTATGAGCAGGCCGCAGCCGTGCGCGATCAGATTCAGGAAATTGAACGCACGTACGGCGGGAAGTCATAATATTTCGTATTTTCGTGCAAAACAGCCCCAAAACATTTCGTATTCTCGTGCAACTTTCAGCTAAAACTTTTCGTATTTTCGTGCAAAATAGCCACAAAACTTTTCGTATTCTCGGTTGAATTATTTTCTATTTTATTATAAGATAAAGAAAAGGAATAACCATAATGTTCAAGAGAAAAGTATACGACAAATTAAAACAATGGAAACAAGAGTCAGATGGCTCATCTGCCATTATGGTCGAAGGTGCAAGACGCATCGGAAAATCTACGGTTGTAGAAGCCTTTGCTCAAAACGAATACAAAGACTACATTCTCATAGATTTTTCGACCGCAAGCTCAGGCATAAAGAACAATTTTGACAACATAGACAACCTCGATACCTTTTTCAGAAATCTTTTTGTCCTTGTGGGAAAACAGCTTGAAAAACGAAACGGCTTAATCATTTTTGATGAAGTTCAGCTTTTCCCAAAGGCACGGCAATCCATAAAGCAGCTTGTAAAAGACGGTCGCTTTGACTACATAGAAACAGGCTCCCTTATCTCCATAAACAAAAATGTAAAAGACATACTTATTCCGTCCGAAGAAGAAAATCTCAAAATGTACCCTATGGATTTTGAAGAATTCCTCTGGGCAATCGGGAATAATGTAATATCAGAGACAATCCGCGAAGCCTTTAACAACCGTAAGCCGCTCGGAGATGCAATCCACAGAAAAATCATGAAGGAATTCCGCATATATATGGCTGTAGGCGGAATGCCCACTGCCGTTGATGCTTATGTTCAAGGAAAAGATTATTCACAAATTGACAGGGCAAAAAAGGCAATACTTCACCTTTACACCAACGATTTGAAAAAGCACGACAGCGAGGACGGCGACCGTGCGGAAGTTATTTTCAAATCACTGCCATCGCAATTAATGAACCACAACAGCGTATTCCGGCTTTCCGTTGTTGATGAAAATGCCCGCACAAGAAATGTCGGCAACGCAATAGATTTCCTGAACGAATCCATGATAGTCAACAACTGCCTTAATGCAACCGCCCCCGAAGTAACCATGGAAATGTACGCGGACAGAACAAAATTCAAAATGTTCATGGGCGACACAGGTCTTCTCGTCTCTTATATAATTCAACAGGGTTACGATTTGAACAAAATGTACCGCTCGCTGATTATAGACAATCTCGGAATCAATCAGGGAATGATATTCGAAAACATGGTAGCCCAAATGCTGCGGGCAAACGGATATGAGCTTTATTTCCACGAGTTCGAATATTGCCCGGAAGGAAATTCAGCGACAAAAAAATATGAAATCGATTTTCTGATTCCAAACGGAAAGCGTCTTGCACCAATTGAAGTAAAATCTTCGAATTACAAAAATCACAGTTCTTTTGATTACTTCAAGGAAAAATACCAGCTAAAAATGAACGAGCGTTATATCATCTACTCAAAAGACCTTGCATTTGAGGACAACATTTTATACATGCCGATTTATATGACGATGTGTTTGTGACTGGTACATTTGGCGGCTCCCCCACTGGCGTGGGGTCGGGGTTTCCGGCGAGCACTTTCGTTGTCGTGCTCGTTTGGTTCCGCGCTAACCGCACTCTATTCCTACGCTCTGGTGGTTTCGACAAGCTCAACCACCGCCGCTTCGGAACAACCGCCTGCGGCGGTCGCCCCTACAATTCCTAGCCGATTTTTTAACTTAATCTCACTTTCTTTTCACCATTAGAAAAATACAAATAGTTACCATCAAATTTCACATCAGAAAGATAGTGCATATTCATTTGTACATATCCAAGATAAGGCTTTATTATATCTTCCATAAATATAAATGTATAATCATCTTTTGAGATATTATTTTCTATTAATAATTCTGTAGAAAAATGAAGCCAATAATTAGCAGACTGATATATTTCTAATTTGACATAAAAATCAGTATTCAAACGAGTTTTTTTGTAAGTAATAAAAATCCATAGAAAGCCTCTTATTTATTCTAAAAAATACCGCACAGAAAACTGTACGGTATCGGAAAATTTTAAATATCTTGTTAAAGCAAAGTTTAAATTACAGACATATTTACAGTTTATTTTCCATTTCTTTGTATCTTACTGCAAGATAATTTTCTAATGGTTGACTTTTAGAAACATCTGTCTTTGAACAATCTTTAAACAATTGTGACAAAAGAAATAATTGTTTCGCAAGTTCTTTATCACTTGCATTTCCTTTATTCAATTCCATTCCTGCTTTGTTAAGAAGTTCAGCCCATTCTTCAAAATAATCCATATTTTCCCCCTTATAATCATTATCCAACACCGTACATAACAAGTGTACGATGCAAAACAAGCTTACTCACCTGTATAATTGTAAGTCCACTTTATTTTTTTATTTTTAATTGTTCTACCAGTATACTCCTCTGAATAAACAGGCCAGATTTGACGGTATGTTAACATATCTTCCGGTTCAACATTACTCAAAAAGTATTCAAGAGTTCCTCTATAATTTATAGTTTTAAGACTGCCACAACCTACAAAAGCATCTTTTCCTATTACGGTGATAGATGCCGGAATGACAATATTTTTCAGTTTTTTACAATTCTTAAAACAGTTTTCCGCAATAGTTTCATAACCGTCTGGAATCGTAATTGTTGTAGCTTTCTTATCTCCTGTGTAAACGAATGTTTTAGCTTTTGCTTCTTCTTCAGCTAGCCGTCTTGCTTCTTTTATTCTCTGCTCTTCTGCTAACCTTTTTGCTCGCTCACGTTCCTCTACTTTTTCAATCGGAACAATAGAAATATCCTTGTTGTTCGTATTTTTTACAGAAATGAACATTTTATCTGTATCTGCATCATCTACAGAAACAGAATTAAAATTTAACTTTAACCCATTATCACCTTTATAATCATGTCCTTTTTCCTTACCCTCTCCTTGCTGATACGCAATACAAAGATATCTTTTGCCCTCATACGATCTAAAATATGCATAGTGAGTTGCAAAATCTTCATACACGAAGCCTCTTTTATAATCATCAAAGAAACATCGTCTCAATGGAGGAATTACAAAATATACAACTTCGCTTTTTCCAATTTCCTTTTTTGAGGAATTCAATAAAGAAAAATCAAATTTATATACAAAGTCTTTTCGCTTATTTAAATATCTCTCTATTTCATAATCATATACATCCTTATTATCGCGCACTTCAATTTCCTCATAATTTATGTTGTTAATTGTTTGTAACCAGTTATTTCCGCCTACATCATCAGCATAAGACCATGGGAAGTCATTAATTTTCTTTCCCCAGTTTGCGCTGTCCGAAATCTTTTTCAACGTTGCTTTCATTTCTTTTACAAGTTTCTTATTCTCAGAAAACTCTTCGAGATTACTCAATTGAATATAAGGAGCTCTCGTATAAAGAGACATTGTTCCTTTGTCATAGTCAATATCACCAGAAGTAATATCACTAAAATAAACCAATTCAAATACAGGCGGATTTGAAGCAATAAGAGCTGTCGTCTCGCGCAAAAGTTTATCCCAGTCGTTTCTAAGCTTAATCATATTCTTAGCGTTCTTACCAAAGTTACCAGTTGAAACAACTGTAGACATATTTGCCATGCGGCTTGTTGCTTCGGAAAGTTTTTTGTCATTCTTTTTTGCCTGTATGTAATATGTAAGGGCTTCGATGTTCGAACCGCTGTTCTCGGCTACGATGCCTTTTGCAACACTTGCCTGTGCTGTATTTTCGGCAGTCATTACGCTTGCTTTCTGAGTAAGCTTCTTTTTTGCCTCTGCGCTAAGATTAATTCCATAACCTGTCATAAGGTCATAGGAAATCTGATTTGCAGCATCTCCGTTTTCCAGAGCCGAAAAGAGACAGTTTGGAACGGTTGCACTTGCCTTTGTCTCGCCAGTTTCAGCATCGGTAATACTGAACATAAGGGCATAGCTTGAAGCTTTACCAGTTATACTTCCTGTTACAATCAGATGGGCATGAGTCATTTTTCCCATTTCAATTGCATCAGCATCAGAAAATTCTGCATTTTCAGAAAGCCGCTGCTCGGCCTTAACCATGTCGGAATTCTGTCGGTCTACAACTTTCATTCCAGAGTAGTTCTGAAAGTTTGTGGTAATTACGCCCTGAATAAAAAGCGGAATCCATTCATTTCCTTCACCTATATTCATTGTCTTAGGAGCAGGAACTGCGATTGTGTTGTTCTGAGCGAATGTTGCCGTCGCAAGGGCAAACACCGCTAAAAGAGTCAGAAGCCTTTTCATTCTAATCCCCCAAAATCTACATCAAATAACTTGCCAAAAGGTCTGCTTCTGCGGCGGCCTGCTTTGCCTTTGCTTCTTCTGCATTGAGTTTTGCAGTTGCAGTCTGTTCAATGGCTCTTGTGCGTTCTGTTTCAAGACGAGCCATCTGTGCATCGTAAGCCCGTTTTTCTTCCTCGTATTTCTGGGCATCCTTTTTGTCCGCATCAGCCTTCATCTCGCTGAACAAAGCACCTATTTTCTTCTGTGTTTCTGTTTCAAGGTTCGCTCCGCCCATCACATCCATAAGATATTTTTTGCAGAGTGCATCCCAAGTTTCCTTGCTCATTGAATAAATTGTGTAATAAATGTACTGCTCTGTTTTTGCACCAGTTTCTGCATTTGTTGTGCGAACTTTCTGGAAGAAGCTGGCTTCTTCACGAAGACCTGTCATATCTGCCTTTGTTTCGCTTGCGGCAACAAACAAGGCTTCAAGCTGACCAACATCGTTCAAGCCCTGTCCTACACGACCGATTACCTTTTGATTTAGCTCTGTAGCCTGAGTATATGCGAATCCTGCACGGCTCAAAGCCTGTGCGATTGCCTCTGTTTTTCCTGTTGCACGGCTGTATTTTACAACTCTGTCTGCCTGAATGTTCCACTTCTCCTTAAATGTATCGCTGTTTCCACGAGTCATATTTTTGAGCCATGTGGGAGCCGAAATTTCTCCCATAGTGCGGTCTGTCCAGTCCACGACAACAACCTTGTCGATTTCGTCCTTTGGGGCTTCCGCTACCTTTCCGCGAGGGTCTTCAACCCTTGTAGAGCCACAGCCTGTGACTGCAAGAGTTCCTGCGAGCGCAAGGGCTGCAAGAATGATAGTTTTGATTGATTTTTTCATTTTTTTATCTCCTTTTGAAAATGAATTGACATAAATTGGTGGTTTCGACACGCTCAACCACCGCTATTTGTAGGCAAAAAGTTTTGATAGCTGCTCAGAAATTGCCTTGTCCGCTTCTTCTGCAAGAACAGGAAATGCTTTTTTCTGAGCATTTTCTAAAGTGTAAGCAACAGTCTTTGACCGAACCTTTGTCTGATTTGAAAAAACCGTCCTTCCCTCTTTTGAAGTGATTTTTAAATCAAGACTTGGGAAAATACTTACAGGGTCGGAGCCCTGCGCGTTGCTGTCTACAAAAACCTGGGCAGTGTAATTTGTGCCGCCGGCAGATTTTGAAATCATAAATCCATTCTTTGAGAAAGTTTCCGTAACAGCCGAAGTGATGATATTGCCGTAATCACCGTTTACAGAAAGGAAGATTCTGCAATTCTGCTGTTCCTGTGAAATAAGGCTTGGGATTTCGCTTACTGCGGTGCGGTCGCCTGAATATGCGGCTTCTTTTTTTGAATTCAGAATTCTTGCATATTCAAGTTTTTCAAGAAATTTTACGCCACTTTTCCACGCCTTGCCGTAGGCCGTGCACTTTGAAAACGAATCACTTTCTTTTTCCGCATTTCTGCACATTGCATAAAATTCAGATTTTGCTCCCTCTACAGTCGGCTTGTACTGAACCCACGCATTTTCGCGGTTGATGTAGGCGACGCAGTACCATTTCTTTTCCTTCTTGTTGTAATACGGGTCGGTGTACTCCACCGCGAACAAATCCACCTGCGACATTACATCAACATCATTTACGACAGTCGTTGTTTCATCCACATTCTGACCGCTTGAAACGGACTGGATGCTTGTTTTAAGATTTGCGTTTACGCTCGTCTGAAAATAGCGCGCAATCTGGGCAATGGCTTCAGTTCTGGAAGTTTCTTCTGTGTCAGCCCGGCCACGCTGAAATATATATTCGGAATCAGGGTAAATCGTGCGGTAATTCGCCACCCAGTCGGGAGCAGTCTCGCTCGTGCTTGCACAGGAAATCAACGCAAACGCAAGGGCGAGAAGAATCATAGAGAAACATTTTTTAACATAAGAAAGATAATTAGACATCTTTAACTCCATGCTTTTTAATTTAAAAACAAAAAAGCACACCCCCGCCGCCGTTAAGCGACAGAAATGTGCTTTTGTTTTCTATTTATACTGTTGATATTTGCACTAGAGCATAGTTCGCCTAGAGTTGTCGAATTGTCGAATTGTCGAATTGTCGAATTGTCGAATTGTCGAATTGTCGAATTGTCGAATTGTCGAATTGTCGAATTGTCGAATTGTCGAATCTATGATATGGTGAATTCTTTGTCAAGAGCATAATTCTATTTTAGTGCAAAAAATTTAGTTTTGCAATGAAAATTACAACATATCAGGGTAGTCATTTAATGAGTAAGTAATTAATTTTATGAAAAAAAAATAAAAAAAATCCCGCATTGCTGTCATTATCATCAGGGGTACCTTTTGTAGCATGAAAATGAATAGGCTCCCCTTTTTCATTTGACCAGAAATATATTTTATATCCTACTGCACGAATAAACTGAGGCATTACGCAGTCTCCAGAGAATCGAGGCTTCTAAATGATGTGATAGCGGGATAAATCTTTTTTAGATATTCCTTGTAATAATTATTTTTTTCTTCATCAAAATTTAAATGAATTATAGAGCCGTCAGAAGTAAAAGCACGGATCGAAAAAGGCGAGCGAAGCCTGATTCTTACGTTGACCAAAAAGATGGCGGAAGATTTGACGGACTATCTTCTGGGGCTAAATCTCAAAGTAAAATACATCCACTCAGAAATCGATACTTTTGAGCGAGTTGAGATTTTGAAGTCCCTGCGAGTCGGTGAAATCGATGTTTTGATTGGAATCAACCTTTTGCGAGAGGGAATCGACTTGCCAGAAGTCAGCTTCATCGCAATCCTTGACGCAGACAAAATCGGCTTTTTGCGCTCAACCACGAGTTTGATTCAGATTGTAGGCCGAGCCGCCCGAAACGAAAACGGCATGGTCGTAATGTACGCCGACAATATCACGCCTGCAATCAAGGAGACCGTAGCCGAAACCAAACGCCGCCGTGAAATCCAGCAGAAGTACAACGAAGAGCACGGAATCACGCCGCACACAGTTTCAAAAGCCGTTCAGGACATCCTCGTTCGCCAGCAAGCCGATGCCGAAGAAGAAGCCGAAATCGAGCTTGGCGTTCTCAAAAAGAGCGCGAACCTCTTCGACCCAAAGCAGCGTAAAAAAGTTATTGAAGCATTGAAAAAGCAGATGAGCGACTTCGCAGACAGACTTGAGTATGAGCAGGCCGCAGCCGTGCGCGATCAGATTCAGGAAATTGAACGCACATATGGCGGAAAATAGACGCAAATTCGATTTTCTTCGGAAAATTAAAATATTAACTCTGAAATTGCGTAGCAATTTCGAATCTGTGTGGCATCCCTAAAAATAAAATCCCTCATCGGGAAGTTTCCACCCCAAAATCGTGAGGTATTTTTCGATGTCGGTTTTTGCTGACTTTGCATCGCGCCAGATAAGGGCAGCGTTCGGGACAGACTGCTTCACAACACCCTCTGAAAGCCCGATATTATGCTTTTCGGCCAGAATGGCGGCTTTGGAAGGATTTTTAACCGTCCATTGAATGGCACTTTTATACACTTCACCAGTTTTTCGCACAAGTTCCCGGTTTCCTTTGACAAAATCGGAACGTGCCACAAGAAGCATTGCAGGAAACGAACTCCACTCCTCATTTTCGTTATAGATTTTCTGGAAATTTTCGGCACGACGAAGTTCTTTTGAATTTTTGAGCGCGACCGTTGCATAAGGTTCGGTCAAAATCGCGTAATCAGTTTTTTTTGTAATAAGATTGTTCGCAATATTTGCGGGCGGAACAGAAAAATCAAGTAAGACAGGATTTTCACCTTCGTCCACGGGAATTTCTTTTTTGGAAAGAAGATGTTTGAAAATCAAGGAATCGGATTTTTCAGCAGCAGCAAGGATTTTTTTGCCCCGCAAATCCTGCAAAGAAGAATAAGATTCATCAGAAGTCAAAAGGCAAAGACTGCCGTTCTGAACGACACCCACACAAATTAAAGCCCCATTTCCTTTTGAAAAGACTTTGGCCGCATCTTCTGGTGCAAGAAAGCCCATGTCAATTTCGCCCTTCAAAAGTGCCGGAAGCTCACTCTGTTCAGAATCAAAAACCTTAAAAGCCATGTTCTGCACAGAAAGTTTTTCTTTGTTCGCAATAAGATAAGCGCATGGAGAGCAAGAAATACCTTTAAGCACCCCCAGTCGAACAGATGGAGTTTGCGCGAAAAGAAAGAATCTGCAAAACAAAGCAAAAACTACCCACGCAAATTTTCTGTTCATCAAAATCTCCAAAAATTATCACACAGATTCGGGGATGTCTAATAAGTATATGTCATTGCCGTGCTCGACACGGCAATCTATTGCATTATAAGCAAATAGATTTTCGGGTTAAGCCCGAAAATGACAGTTTTTGAACTTTTTGGACACCCCCATTTTTCGTGAGTTTGCGTAGCAAACTCGAATCCAAACAGCCACGTCAAGAAATGTGGCTGGTGTGGCATTCTATTTATTTCTCATTTTTAATGACTTCATCCATATCGCACTTTGGCGGGATTCCGTCCACAAGCTCTTTTGAGCCGGCGTTTGCATACATATTGAGCAATACTGTGCCAGCTTTTGGGTTCATGATTACGCTTGGACCCGCGATACAGCCGCCCTCACATGCCATAACCTCAATGAGGTTCGGACAATCTGGCGGAGTCGGAACAGTGCCCGCGTTGATTTTGCCATAGTTCTGCAAAGCCTTTACGCCGTTCTTATCGAGGCCGTTGATAACGACCGGGCGGAGAATCGATGCATCCTTGAGACGGATTTTAACGCTCTCGGCAACACCACCAGTCTTTGCGAAATTGCGCGCAGAAACCGTTGGATTGTATTTGCCGGGTTTTGCTTCCATCTTTGAAACGTCGATTTCTTTTGCTGTCAAAAGTGCGTTGACTTCCTCAACCGAGAGAACATAATCAACGAGCTCATTATCATATCCTTCGCGTTTTTTTGCAAGACAAGGACCGACGAAAACAGTGATGCAGCCAGGGTCAGCTTTTTTTGCAAGTTCAGCCGTGTAAATCATCGGAGATTTTGTCTCTGAGACACAATTTTTGAGCTCTGGGGCGTGAATCTGAACGGCACGAACGTAAGCCGGACAACAGCTGGTCGTCATCATTTTGTCACCGCGTTCCATTCGCTCGGCAAACTCTGCGGCCTCACGGTCAGCAGTGATGTCAGCACCGATTGCGACTTCCCAAACACGGCTGAAACCGGCCTGGAGCAAAGCAGTTTCAAGCTGACCGACTTTTGCTCCCTTGAACTGGGCTCCGATTGCAGGAGCGTACATTGCGACGACTTTTTTGCCAGCCATGATGTGCTTGATGACGTCAACGAGCTGGGATTTTTCCATTACGGCACCGAAAGGGCAGCTGCTCATACATTTTCCGCAGAAAATACACTTGTCGTAGTCAATCTGCTCATGGCCAGTTTCTTCGTTGCGGGTGATTGCTCCAACCGGACAAGCCTCTTCGCAAGGAATCGGGATTTTTACGATTGCGTGATAAGGACAGTTCTGGGCACAGAGACCGCATTTGATACACTTTTCCGGGTCGATGTGAGCGCGATGATCGTAAATTTCGATAGCCTGCTTTGGACAGTTGACCTTACAAGGACGTGCGAGACAAGCCTGACAAGCGTTGGTTGGCACAAACTGAGTTTTTACACAGCCGTTGCATGCGTCATTGATGAAAGTGAGGATTGGCCAGGTGGGTTTTTCACGGTTTAAGGCCTCTTTCGCAAAGTCTGAAAGGCGTTTTTCTTCATCGACATTTTCTACAGAAAAACCAAGGCGAGCCATAACACGGTCACGGACAATCTCGCGGTCATGATAGACACAACAGCGGATTGACGGGCTTCCTTTTGGAACCATTTCTTTTGGAATGGAGTGGACGCCTTCTTCAAGCTTTCCTTCCAGCTGCAATTTTGCGATTCGGACAAGGATTTCCTGCTTCCGAAGGGCAGCATTGTTGTTGATATTAAGCATTTAGTACCTCTTAATTTTTTGCGCCAAATTTTCTTGCTGCCGCTGTTCCGCGCTTCGCTAACGCTCATAGCCTACGGCTACTTCGGCGCTCCATAGCGGGGCGGCATTTTACGGACAACTAATCATTCAGCCTGCTGTTTTGACATTTTCCTTTTAATTTTAACACAGTTTTGATAAAATTGCACAATGATTTCTGGTTTCAAGAAAAATTTACGAAAAAAAATGCGGGAAATACAAAAATCCTACCTCGCAAGCCTCACATACAAAGAAAAACATTCGCTCGCCGAAAATCTGTGCGAAAAAATCACGGCCCTACCCGAATACAAGTCGGCAGATTTGATCATGGCATATATCCCGGATACACTCGAAGCCGACTGCACGCCAGTCATTCTGGATGCGCTTGAAAAAGGCAAAAAAGTCTGCGTTCCAAAAGTTGATTTTACGGCGATGAAGGCCGGTCAAAGCAAGATGGATTTTTATTTTCTTGACGGCTCAAAGTCTCTTGAAGAACAGCTGGAAACAGGCACATACGGAATCCGCGAGCCGAAAAGTTGCCTGAAAAAACTTATCTGGGGCGTTGCGGGGAAAAAAGGAAGTGAATTCTTCCCCGCAGAAGGGGTAGCGGAAAACGCCACAGGCGGTTGCAGCGAGGGGAAGGCTTCCCCCTCCCCCTTTATGATAGTTCCGGGAGTCGCATTCACAAAGGGCGGGAAAAGGCTCGGACACGGAAAAGGATTTTATGACATTTATATAGAAAAAATGTGCAAACTGGGAGTAAGGCCATTTTTGTGCGGAGTGTGCCTTCCGTGCCAGCTTGCCGAAGAAATACCCACCGACGAGCACGATATTCGAATGGGTTGCGTGCTGTGGTGAAGGGACTTCTCAGGTCTTGCAATACTTGCCAAATGGCATTACAATAAAAGCCAAAAGGCAAGGAGGTGCATATGGTTTTAATAAAATATTCGCCAATCAGCTGCCGTTCTATGGCTTTGGACGGTGTACCCAAAAGAGCTTACAATCAGATTGTTCATGGAGTTTTTAAAATCTCGGACAAGGATTTTGCTTCAATAGCAGGCACAAGCGTTCGCACCCTTGCAAGGCTCAAACCAGACCAGTTGCTTCCTTTTCAAACTGCCGAAGTTATTATCTCTCTTATGCGCGCTCATCAAAAAGCTACAGAAATTTTCGGTTCAGAAGAAAAGTCCGTCGAATGGCTCAAATCTCCTAATGCTGTTCTTGGTGGAATCAGCCCAGTACAGGCTCTCAACTCTCGTTTTGGTGCGGAAGAGGTCATGGACATTCTTGGTCGCATTGAATACGGCGTTTATTCGTAAGGGGCACGGATGGTCGTTTTCAGAATTGCCCGAAAAGAACGGATTCAAGATCTTTCGGGCATGGGCGCACAGCTGTTCGGCGGTCGCTGGAACGAAAAAGGAGTGCCCGCACTCTACGCTTCAAGTTCACTTTCCCTCTCCGCTTTGGAAATTTTAGTTCACACTGACAAAAATCATCCGCCTGTGGATATGGCTTATGCAGAAATCTACGTGCCAGACAATCTTCTTTCACAAAAACTTGTTCGATTGGGTGAAGATGAAAATGCTCTTGATTACGGCACAAATTGGCTCAAACAAAAACAAGGGATGCTTTTAAAAGTCCCTTCCGTCATTCTTCCATATGAATATGACCACGATTTTAATGTGATTCTAAATCCGCTTCACGAAGATTACAACAAAGTATTCGTTTCAAGCGTGCACGATTTTTCGTTTGATGTCCGCCTCTGGGGATAAAACTACACCCCAGTTATCAGCCCACTTCTCACTTCTTACTGTCTTTACTGTACAACCTTAGCGGTGCTTTTTCTGCGAAGTAACTTTCTGCAATCAAAAAATAATCCTCTGGCTTTGCTCTGGCAATTGCGGCGTATTGTTCCAGGTACAGCTTTGGATTTTTCTGAATCTCGCCGCTTTGAATTAATCGGGCAGTTCCTTCCTGGCTTCCGGCTCCTGAAATTACAGCCATAAGCCAGTTGTTTTCGAGGCGGGCAAGCAAGTCACTTTTTTCAAGATCAATCACGCCCTCGGTCTTAATCTCAATCTCGCGGGAAATGTCTTTTTTTATAGAAGAAATTGAATCGGCATAAACCAAATCCACTTCTGCCGTGTGCTCAACGCTCGTAACGACAATCCGTGCAAAAGGCAAATCATTTTCGGGAAGAAGGGCTTTCACCTTAATTTCGGGATATTTTTCGGCAAGGCGAGCTTCCATCCGGCGGGCAAGCTCAATCAGAATTGCGTCAAAAAGTGCACAATCTACGCTTGCAAGGTCAGGCGAAGGAAGACAATACAAAACCGGGTCCAAAAATTTCGTGGTCGGGATGAGAACTGCCGGTCTTGGTCCTGCCTTATCCTTTGAGATGTCAGTCAGAAAAAGATGCCGCAAAGAAATGCGTTTTTCGGATGTTTTGAGGCTTGAAAAATCTGGTGTCTGAACTCTCAAATCTGTTGAACGAGTCTCCTCAATGCTACCCAGATTTCCAAAACTTGAATCGAGACTTTTCTGCAATTTATCATTTTCTTTGAGTCCGCCGGAAAGAATCAGCGAAAAGCGTGTCGAATCCAAAAGAACAGGATATGCTTCCAAAATGCGTGTGAATTCAAGATTCTCCGCAGGTTTGTCTTTTGTGTCGCGGTAGAGTTTTGGATATTCCGTACCGTCGTACAAAAGCCGGACAGCCTCGCACAAAAGCTGGAATTCCGTGCTGCCAGTTTTGAGTCGCCATTGTGTGCGCTCGTCATAAGTCACACCGTCCGCCGTAGCAGGGCTTATGTCGCAATAAACCAGAGCCGTGTAAGCCGCCTGAATCGCAAGCTCCATCTCAGAAGAAAGACAAGTTACCGTGATAATCGAATGGGTCGAAAGCGTTTGCGCACCCACTTCATAAAATCCAGAAATCGCACTGTTTTCCGCGAACAAATCAAGCTGTCTGTTGATGTTCACCGCAATTGAATCCGCCACGACAGCAGCAAGCCCCGGAACTTTGTCGGCAAACAAAAGCTCGCCGCCCGCAATCGTGAGCGAAAGGACTGCCGTTTTTGAATTTTCGCTTCGTTTGACAGTGACCGGGATTCCGTTTTTGAGCGCAAATGAAGAATATTCCGAAAGATTTTTAGAAATGAACCTGTCAGCCGAGGCCGCAATTTCTTCGAGAAGATTTTTGCGGCTGTCGTCTGACTGTTCGGTGTTTTTTAGGAATTTTTTATAGAAATTCTGATTGTACCAGGCCGCTTCTTTTTGATTTATCACTTCAAAGCCCGCTTTTTTGAAGTCGGCGGCATATTTCTGGTAAACTGCGGAATTGACGAAAACAAAGACAAAAGGATCTTCTGCTTTGATTTTTTGCTGTAAGTCCGCGATTTCGATTTGAGAAAGACGATCGATTTTATTGAAGAAAGACTCTGCGGCTGTGGCTGAATTCTCGGAAAGTGATACAGTGCGCGAAAATTGCTCCATCGTGGCATCGCTGCTTTCCGAAAGACGGGTAAAAGACGTGCGTGATTTTTTAAGGGCTTTTTCAAGTTCCTTTTTTGAAAAAACATCTTCATCGCGGCTCATCGAAAGGAACAAATCTGCCTGGACAATCGGAGAAACCTTCGCAGCTCCCAAAAGAGACTGAATTATGAGCCGGGAAGCAGATTTTTCCTGTGCGGAGCTGACATCAATGTACTCATCGCCAAGAATTTTTAGATTCCGCTGCTTTAAGAGCAATTTTTTGAAGCTCGCGCCGTCCTGATTCCATGCAAAAGAAAGAGAATCCGCCTCATCGCGTTCAAGGCCAGTGTACTGCACGACAATCTGAGTCATTTCATCAGAAAAATCATTGTGAAAAAGCACGAACTTGCGTTTTGAAGCCGCTTTGTTTTCTTTAAGGAGCGAACGGATTTTTTCGGAATCTTTATTTTGCACAGTTTTCGCAGAATAAGACGGAAAAGCCGAAAAATATTTTTTAACCAGGGCTAAAATCGCAGTTTCAGTGATGTTTCCGTTCACAAAAAGAATCGAATTTGACGGAATGTAATAATTTTCAGAAATTGAAGAAAGAATCGCACGAACCTGCTCAGTTTTATGTGAAGCAAAGCCCAAAGGAACAACACCGCTCTCACGGCTCCACGGATTTTCGGCAAAGATTTTTGAATCAATCGCAGAATTGATGTAGCCCGCCGCACTCGCCGAATACTCCCGGAGTTCCGCGTTCATTGTCTTGATAATCGAAGAAAGCTGAAAATCGCTCGGATTCAAAGGCTTTAACTTTGAGGAAAGCGCAATAACTTCCTTTTCAACCGCACTTGGTGCAACGGACGAAACAAAACGCACGGTGTCATTAGAAATCTCGCCGCCCGAAAGCCTCGCGTACATCGCAAAAAAACCACCGTTCTCCTGATTCTGGTTGGTAAAGCCTCCGTTCACACATAATTCCAGGCGCACCGTTGGCGAAGATGAATCTTCAAGGAAGTAGATTTTGAGCCCGTTTTCAATAGCAAATGATTTAATGTCAGATTTAGAGAATGCAAAAAGCGAAAAAGAAAAGAAAAAACAAAAAATCAGCGAAGAGATTCTATATTTCATAATAAAAAAGGGGATGACCAATAAGTTCAAAAAGTGTCATTTTCGGGCTCGACCCGAAAATCTATTTAATCACAATACAAGAGATTGCCGTGTCTAAGCAAGGGCGACAAGCAATGCCCTTGAGCACGGCAATGACTCATACTTATTGGACAGCCCCTTCCGACCCCTGCTGGGCTTGCTTTCCATTCGTTCGCATCCGTGCTCACTCATTCCAAGCCGCGTCCACTCACTGTCGGCGCATCCATGCGCCTTTTCGCTGGCGCGCGCTCGTTACCGTTCAAGCTCAACAGACTTTAGCGTATAAAAAAATATCCTTTGGAAGGATTAACTTCCAAAGGATAAAACTTGCGACCCCTGCTGGGCTTGAACCAGCGACACACGGATTAACAGTCCGTTGCTCTACCGACTGAGCTAAGGGATCATTGTTCGTTCGGAACGAGTGCTATATTATACCAAACGAACAAAAGTGTCAACAGGTTATAAAAAATTTTTTATTTTTTTTGAAAAATATTTTTTGATTCGACCAGACGGAGCAAACCTCTTCAAATCAAAGCCGCCCCTTCATCTCATGGCTCGCCGAAACAAAACTTCCCCATTCTCAACTTTCCGTACACAACTCGACGTTGAACTCAATCCTGTGCTCGTTGTTCTGCCAGTCGGTTACAAAAAGCGTGCCTTTGCCGGCCTTGCCTTTTGAGCGAACGTAAGTGCCCGCCATGCCGCCTTTGAGCGAGACAAGTTTTGGTCCAATCAGCTCGATTTCACCCTCGCAGCGCAGGAAAACCGCTTCCTGACAATACGGCTGCAGATTTCCGTTTTCATCGATGGCCTTAAGACTAACAGAGGCGACATCATAGCTCGATTCTTCGACAAGATTTCGACGTCTGGCTTCGATTTTGAGAGTGGTAGACTTTGCCGGCGTGCGGACGACAGTTTTTACCAGTTTGCCATCACGGTAAGCTTCGAATTTGTAGACGACGGCCTTTCCGCCCCAGTTTCCGATGTATTTTCCATAAAGGTCGCGGAGTTTGTTTGGATTTGTGACACCCCTCGCCCATAAACACAATCCCTTGAGAACGATCTGGAACGGAAGATTGTCCACGCCGTACTTCTGAAGCGCGAAGAGCATGTCCTTCATCGGCTTCAAGTCTTTTTCTTTGATTCCGTCCTCGTCCACAAGTCTGTGTCCAACATAATCATCAATCACAATCGAACCATGACGGAGATTTTTGAACGGGCTTCCATCTGCGGTGTATTCCTTGATAAAAATATCATTCACGTACATTTTTACGCTGTCTGCGTTCGTGATGATATAAACGTCGCCCCTCATGCTCGCAGGATATTCGCCGATGTCCATGCTGGAAGTGACATAAAGCACATCCCCAGAAACCTTCGCATCTTCCTGGCTCTGATAGACGTATGCCGCCATCTTTGGATTTCGGAACATATCCATAACACCGTGATAGCAAATATAATCGCCTGAACCAAAATCTTTGTGCGTGTTGTAGTCGAATGCACACCAGCCGCTCGAACCAGAAATTTCTTCGTGCCCCGCAACCGCGTCCAGAACTTTCGCATGACGAATCGCGTGCTCCGTCCGGTGAGATTCACAGTCAAAAGTCTTCGTGGGGAACATATGGCCGTTGTATTCGGTAATCATGTAACCTTTGCGTGTATCCGTGACCTTAGACTTGGGAAGACAACCTTCGTTCGGCCCCCAGAAACTGAAATCATTGAATGTGTAAACATCTTCAAGCAGATGACTGTTTTTGAGATAACGCACTCCTCCCGTTGGCCGCGTAGAATCCAGCTCATGAGCAGCTTTGTTCGTCCGCTCATAGAATTCATCATCATCCTGACTTTCGTTGATTCTCACGCCCCAGATAAAAATCGAAGGATGATTGCGGTATTGCAAAACCATATCGCGCACATTCTGAACAGCCTTGTTCTTCCAATCTGCGTTACCGATATGCTGCCAGCCCGGAATCTCTGTGAAAACAAGCAGGCCGATTTCATCACAGCGGTCAATAAAATACTGGCTCTGCGGATAATGCGAAGTACGCACCTCGTTCAAACCGAGCTCATACTTCAAAATGTCAGCGTCCTCAATCTGCATGTTTTTTGGCATCGCGTAGCCAACATAAGGCCATGCCTGATGCCGATTGAGACCACGAATTTTGATTTTTTGCCCGTTAAGATAAAATCCCGACTCATCATAGCGAATATCACGGAAACCGAAGCGAGTTTCCTTGCAATCCAGAAGATTGCCAGCCGCATCAGAAAGACAAGTCTCCAGAACATAAAGATACGGCTCATCGACAGACCACATTTTTATCTCTTTGTTCGGGTCAGTCGTAAATTTTACAGAAGGTGCGGATTTGAGAGTGTGCGAGATTTTAAATTTTTTTGCCTCTGACTCAGCGCAGCCCCCAATTTTTACCTCAGCCTCGAATTTTGTTCCGCACGTTTTTACAAAAACATCTTCGATATAAACAGGATTTTTTACATCAATATAAACATCACGGTAGATTCCGCCGTAAGTCATGTAATCCACGACAAAACCAAAAGGCGGCTGATTCAAATCCTCGTGACTGTCAACACGAACTGCAAGTAAATTCTTCTGCCCGATCGGAGCCAGCTGAGCTGTCAAATCAACAGTGAAAGCCGTGTAGCCGCAATCGTGAGTCGCAAGCAATTTTTCGTTGAGGTAAACTTCACTTTTGTGAGCAGCCCCCTCAATCGTGAGCAGGACCCGCTTTCCTTCCCACTCAGGCTCGGTCTTAAAATTTTTTCGATAAATCGCGTCTTTCTGATAAATATCGGTAGAAAAAGCATTAAAAGGCGTGACTTCAAAAGTATGAGGCAAGCGAACCTTGTCAAACTCGCCCGTAAAATCAAGCTTCACCAAATCTGCCAAAAAAGCCTGGCAATAATCCCAATCGTTGTTTAAATAAATTCTAGACATAAGGGATAGTATAAGTGGGAAAAGAAGAAAAGTAAAAGGAATTTTTGGGCGCTTCCCTTCGGGCCGGGCTATCCGCGGTTCCGCTAACGCTCCATTCCTTCGCTCCGCTCCGGAACAAGCCGCTACTATCCCTAGCGCAAAAAAAAGACTGTCTTGTAAAGACAGTCTTGCGATTCGGGAGCGAAGGGGCTCGAACCCTCGATCTCCGGCGTGACAGGCCAGCGCGATAACCAGCTTCGCTACGCCCCCAAAAGATTGTTATAGTATATGGAAAACGTTACAGAGTGTCAAGTGATTAAACGAAAAAAATTGTTTTTTTTGTTGACTTTTCATCTTTCTTTTATTATTTTGGTTTCGTAAAGGTTGCAGATCAAACCTATTGTCCCAGTTTATTGAACCATCTTTCTTTCGCACTCTGCACGGTATTTACCACCAAGTCTTCTGAAAATTGGCAGTTGGACTAAGGCATATCTATGTCTTTATCTCACTTTATCAAGGAAGACTTTATGAATATTCCATCACTTCGTCCTTCCCCGGATGCACTCTTAAACCCATGCGCTGACCCGATTTTCAAGATTCTTTTCACAAACGAGTCAAAAGAATCAAACCTGGCGCTCACAAGTTTTCTCACCGACATCATCGGCAAAAAAGTCACAAATGTGGTCTTGCAACCCAACGAACTCTCGGGGGAGTCAGTCACCGACAAGCAGTCCGAATTTGACATAAACTGCCGTATCGAGGGCAAAATTGTGAACATTGAGATGCAGGGGCTTAACAAAGATGATCATTTCGGCAAACGTGCCGAATATCATGTCGCCCATCTGCTGAACCACTATATCCAGAAAGGCATGGACTGGAACGAATCCCTCAAAGCATACCAGATTTCAGTCTTGAACTTCGTCTTTGACAAAGGAGAGGCAAACAGCATCAATCACTATTTCATGCGAAATGAAAAAGGCAGAACTGTCGCCAAAATGCTCAATATAATCTTTATGGAGTTACCTAAAATCGAGTCTTTGCCGGACGACATTTCGTTATTGACACCTGCCCAGATGTGGGGTAAATTTTTCCTATACGCCTCGGTTCCTGCAAAACGAGATTTTATAGAACAACTCACAAAATTAAACAAGGGGATAGCTATGGCAGTCACAGTGTTAAAAAACATAAGCCAGGACGAAATGAACTGGTACCATGAAACTCGATATTGGATGCATGTCTCCGATATGAAAACAATGAAAAATGCAGCAGAACGTCGCGGACTCAAAGAAGGCCGGGCAAAAGGTCTGAAAGAAGGACGTGCAGAAGGCGCAAGAGAAAACGCCATTGAAAATGCGAAAAACTTTCTCAAAATGAAAATTCTTACTGCCGAGCAGATTGCAAAAGGAACAGGTCTAAAATTAGAAGAAGTTCAAAAATTAGCAGAAGAAATCTAAAAACGCAAAATTTTTTAGCAGGCATTGAAGATCAAGTTTTTCATTCGGTCGCACCCTATGAAAAACTTGCGGGCGGCGTTTGAGCCCGCAGAATGGGGTGTGGAGCAACGTTGGAAGCAAAGCTTCCTACGCGCGGCACAGGGAAAAAGGCCTCTCCCCTAAAATTGCTAATTCCTAATTACACATTGCTCATTGCAAGTCTTTTCATTATAATATCTTCCATTCTATTGTAAAAAAAGAGGCATGGGATAAAAAACAGCCTGAAATATCGTCTGTTTTTTATCCAGACAAGTTTCCGTTGGAAACTTGCTTCATAAACTGCCACTTCTCATTTCATTGCGAAGTGGCTTAAAAAGTCAATCGAATATTCAAATATTCTTCTTGACTTTTTATAGAGGAAACTTATGCTTACTCTCAAATTCGGTGGCACTTCAATGGGAAGTGCAAAAAGGATTCTTGATTCTGTTGAGATTATGATTGGCCGTGCCAAGTCAGACAGAATCAGCGTAATTGTATCTGCTGTTGCAGGCGTTTCAAACAGTTTACAGGCCGCAATTGACGGCTGCATCACCGGCGGGAACGCTGCCACCTATGTCGAAAGCATAAGAAAAACACATGTCGAGATTTGCGGTCAGATTGAGACCGAACTCAAAGGCTTCGACGCAAAAGAAGTTCTCAAAAAAATCGAAATCAACTTTACTGAGCTTGAAAAATTGCTCGCTGGCGTGGCTTCTTTCGGCGAATGTCCAAAATCAATCCACTGCCGTATCATGGGAATGGGCGAACTTTGCTGCGTTCCAATCGTAAATGCAGTTTTGCAGGCAAAAGGCCAGGACGTAATCGTTCTTGACAGCCGCCGCTTTATCTTCACAACAGGAAATCAGGCCGAGGGCGACGTTGACTACGGCCGCACTTCAATTGCCTTTGAATCTTACAAGGACGGTGGCAAAAACGGCTCCAACAGAATCGTTCTCCTGCCGGGCTTTGTCTGCTCATGGAGCGAGCACTACGACGACGAGCCAAAAATGGGTCTGCTCGGACGAAACGGCTCTGACTTCTCAGCAGCTGTCGTTGCAACTTGTCTCGATGCAAAAAAATGCGAATTCTGGACAGATGTTGACGGAATCTACACGGCTGACCCGCGCGTCGTAAGCGATGCAATTCTAGTAGACGACATGACATACGAAGAGGCAATGGAGCTTTCATTCTTCGGAAGCAAAGTCCTTCATCCAAAAACACTGGCACCACTCGCTGCAAAAAGCATCGAGGCATGGAGCCTTAACAGCCACAATCCAGAGGCACGCGGAACAAGAATCGGTCGCGGTCCATTCGAAAGCGAAAAGAACGTAGGACCTGTACGCGGCATTTCCTGCCTCAAAAACACAGCTCTGGTCAGCGTGAGCGGAAGCGGAATGAAAGGCCGCACAGGTTTTGCTTCACGCATTTTCGCAGCCGTAAGCCGTGCCGGAATCTCAATGCTTCTTATTACACAGTCTTCTTCTGAATATACAATCTCGTTCTGCGTAAAGCAGGCAGAATCACAGGCCGTTGAGGATGTTCTTAATCAGGAGTTCGCTCTTGAAATCCGCGAGGGCGTAATCAACAAAATCAAAGTTCAGGAACACACGGCAATCGTCTCAATCGTAGGCGACGGCATGAAGCAGAACTGCGGTGTAGCCGGCAAATTCCTTGATTCACTTTCTGCTCGCGGAATCAACATCCTTGCAATCGCGCAAGGCTCAAGCGAACGCTCAATTTCTGTCGTAATCTCAGGAGAATTCGGAGACACAGCCGTAAAAGCCGCTCATCTCTTCTTCTTCAACACAGCTCAGCCAATCGAAGTATTTGCCTTTGGTGCAGGAACAATCGGCGGTGCCCTCATCGACCAGATCCGCGACCAGCACGACAAGCTTCTTGAGCAGAACATCGACATCAAGGTTTACTGTATCGCAACAATCGACGGCATGATTCTTGACGGAAACGGCCTCGACCTTTCAAACTGGCGCGAAGATGCCAAAAAAGCGACCGAAGAAGCAAGCGTTGACGAAATTTTGGAATTCGTTCGCGACACAAAGCCTCTCAACCCGGTTTTCGTTGACTGTACAGCAAGCTACGATTTGCCCAACCGCTATCTCGACATTTTCAAAGCAGGAATGAGCATCGCAACACCAAACAAACGCGCAAACTCAATGAGCATGGATTTCTACCACGAGCTTCGAAAAGTTGCCAACGAGAATCACTGCCGATTCCTTTACGAGACAAACGTAGGTGCAGGCTTGCCAATCATCGACACATTGCAGAACCTTTTCAACTCAGGCGATAAGCTCACAGGCTTCAACGGAATCATGTCAGGCTCACTCTCATACATCTTCGGAAAACTCGACGAAGGCAAAAAATTCAGCGAGGCTGTAAAAGAAGCAAAGGAACTTCGCTACACTGAGCCTGATCCACGCGACGACCTCAAAGGCACTGACGTTGCACGAAAGGCACTGATTATCGCCCGCGAGTCTGGAATGGACATCGAGCTTGAGTCAATCAAAATGAACTCAATCTTCCCGCCGGACTTCTCAATCGAAGGAACTGTGGATGAATTCATGGCAAACCTTCCAAAAGTAGACGCATACTTCGAAGAAAAAATGGCAAAACTCAAAAAAGAAAACAAGGTTTTGCGAATGGGAGCTTCAATCAAAGACGGAAAAGTCTCTGTCGGTATGCTTGAAGTAGGCCCTGACGACCCGCTTTACGGTGTCCGAGGCGGCGAGAACGCATTCGTATTCCAGACAGCCCGCTACACACCGATCCCGCTCACAGTCCGAGGATACGGAGCCGGAGCCGGAGTTACGGCAGCAGGCGTCTTCGGAGATATCATGAGAACGGTAAGCTTCAACCCGACTAAGTAAAATAAAGCCAAAAACAGCTTTAGCCTCGCATCCGTGCGAGGCATTTTTTTTTGGGGGGGGAGGATTTTATCCTAGATTGAGAATATTAGAACTGAACTTTCAATTCTCGGAGGATTTTGGATAAAGGGAGGATATAAAAATACGAACTTATGAGTTATCAAAACTTTTTTATACTATTTTTTCGTTTTACATATCGACCTATTCCATCTAATCCAGGATATATAAATTTTTCAGAGATACCTAAATCTTCTAATTGTTTCAAAATAGTTTTCTTATAATTATGGGGTATTAGAATGGGAATAAGAATACCTTTTTTTTCATTATTCACAGACTTATCCGTAGACATCAAGTTTTCACTTTTCATAAATGATTCAAAACAATTTCTTTTGCACCCCCACAACATAAAAATACTTGCTTGGTGCATCATTCGTTCTTCTCTATAATATGGTTTATAAATCCATGGATATTTTATATCCGAGTTACTGTCATATTTTAAATTAAAATTCAAAATTTCATTTTGTATAATACTTGAAATAATAAGTTTTGAATCTTTTTCTTTTGTTACAGGCGGTTCTTTGTAAAAATTCATTCTATAATTTTTTTCGTTAACAATCCAAACAGATCCATCTATATCACCGGAATCTACACATGCAAAATATAACGCAACCAGAGGATTTTCAGTAAAATCTAACAATCGTGTTGGAACTCCAAAATGCTGTGCAATTTCAAGCCAGGCATGATAATCGTCAATCGGAGTACTATTATACCTGCATCCCTCTGAGATAAACGTCTCAAGAGTATTTAATTCAAGAATTGAGTATTGTGAATATGAAGTGTCACCAATATTTACTGTTCTTAAACAACCAGGTAATAATTTAAAATCTGCGTGGTTTGAATGACCTCGATATACAAATTTTGGAGTAAATCGATTTTTTTTAGAAAATCGCTCATCTGAGAATGAATAATTTCTTTTTAATTTCTCAATTACCGTGATAAACTCTTGAATTGAGCATATTTCTACAGAAATCAATTTTTCTCCTTTATAATTGATCATTCACAAGAGTTACTAATTTCCAATTTATTATACAACCATAAAACCTCTTTTAATGCTTTTACACGTTCAACTTCCAACTCATAATCCTCATAATAATCACCTGTTAAACGAAGTCGTATATTGTCATCCAGAAAAACTTTTTCTATATCATCCATTAACGACTCCCCCTTACCCAGTGGTAAATCTATTCGCTCAGTGACAATTGAACCTTGTACCTTATGGATAATTTTTGAATAATCAAAAGTTCGTTGAAATTTATTTCCTTTAGAATCAATTAAAATTGCTTTCTTAAAGAAAATCCAGTCTGAACCAATGTAGTAAAATCTAACCACCAAATAATAATCACCACTCGAAACTTTTGATATATAAAATTCAATTGGCTCTTTAGATAAAGTGTCAGAAAAATAATTATGTTCAATGAAAGTAGTCCCCGTAAAATCATCTTTTGTTATGGAAAAATTACTATCTCCTGAATTGTACGAAAACCAAGTTGCATACAAAGTAATATCACCATCTGCAATGAAATCATCACCATCACTATAAGAAGATATATTTTTATTTTTATATAATGACCAACCAGTAAATACAGAGTTTTCTTTTGAAAAACCAAGTGAAGAAACAGTTTTTAGAGGCTGTGAAATTCCAGATATAAATATTTGGGTATCTGTTTTTGAAACTGAACTACCATTATTCGCATCAAATGTAATTGTAAATTGCTTTGCCCATACCGCATATAATGTGATATCCGAAGTTGCTTTATATGTCACACCGTCAGAATATTTAGCTGCAGTTGAATTAGGCAAAGTTGCCCACCCTATAAATGAATAACCGTCTTTCTTAAAACCAAGATTAGCTATCGTTTCTAGTGATTGAGAGATTTCAGCTGTAAATATCTGTGTACTTGTTCTAGAAACAGAAGAGCCATCATTTGAGTCAAATGTGATTTTAAACTGCTTTATCCATATCGCATATAATGTTATATCTGAAGTTGCTGTATATAACTCACCGTCAGAATATGTTGCTTTGGTCGCATTAGAAGTAAGTGCCCAGCCGACAAAAGAATAGCTATCTCTTGAAAACCCCAATGAAGCAATTGTTTCAAGAGGTTGTGAACTTCCATATGTAAATGTTTGTGTAACAATGAGGCCTGATTCACTATCATCATTTAAATTAAAAGTAATTGTAAACTGTTTTCTTTCCCATACTGCATACAGTGTTATATCTGCAGTTGCGGTATATGACTCACCATCAGAATATATAGGCGTATTTGAATATGGACTTACTGCCCAACCTATAAACGTATACCCATCTCTTGAAAATCCTAATAAAGAAATTGATTTAAGAGCCTGTGAAACACCAAAGTCAAATTTTTGTTTACTTGTACTGGGCGTAGAATTGCCATCATTCGAATTAAATGTTATCGTAAACTGATTCCTTGCCCATACTGCATATAACGTTATATCCGAACTTGCCGTATACGTCATACCGTCAGAATATTTTGCTGTAGCAGAATTAGGTAAAGTTGCCCACCCTATAAATGAATAACCATCTTTCATAAATCCAAGAGAAGCTATCGTTTCTAGAGATTGAGAGATTCCAGATGTGAATGTCTGTGTACTTGTTTTGGAAACAGAACTACCACCATTTGAGTCAAATGTAATTGTAAACTGTTCTCGTGACCAAACAGCGTATAGCGTTATATCCGAACTTGCCGTATATTTCTCTCCATCAGAATACTTCGAGATGATTGCATTAGAATTAAGTGCCCAACCTATAAATGAATAACCTTTTTTTGAAAATCCGAGTAAAGAAATAGTTTTAAGCGACTGAGGAACTCCAGCTGTAAATGACTGAGTTTTTTTAATAGGTAAAACACCATCATTTGAATTAAATGTAATCGTAAACTGTTCTCTTGACCAGACTGCATATAACGTTATATCTGAAGTTGCCGTATATTTTTCTCCATCAGAATATTTTGAGACGGTTGCATCAGTCCTAAGAGCCCACCCTATAAATGAATAACCATCCCTTGTAAATCCCAGTTTACTAATGGATTTCAGGTATTGTGAAGTTCCAGATATAAAAATTTGAGTTTCTGTTTTGGGTAAAATAGAACCATCATTTGAATTAAAGGTAATTTTGCAAGTTTTAATCTCTTCAGAATCATTATCAGTTTTACATGCTACAGATAAGATTCCTATAAAACATATAAATAGATATGTATATATCAGCACAGATAATTTCTTTTTCATAAAATTCTCCATTTCTATGACATAATTTTCTAAAAATGATAGCAAGATTTTATATCAATTTTAGTATAACACAATACTATCAAATTTGAAAATGGTTTTTATCTAAAAATCCTATCAAAATTGATATAATGGATTTAGAGCATATCGTTATCGAGAATATAAAGAGAGTCAGACGTGAAAAACACATAAGTCAAGAGAAGCTTGCTGAATACTGCGGTACCTCCGCAAGCTATATAGGTCTCATGGAAACTTATAAAAACATTCCAAAACTTTCCACAATTGAACGAATTGCAGAAGCGTTGAATGTGCCGGTTCTCGAACTGTTCACGATAAACAACAATAAAAATTCAAATTACGACAATTCAGAGGAACGCATGATAGTAATCGAAAAAGAAAACGAATACAAACAGAAAATTCGAGAGCATATTAAAAACGAAATTCTAAACAAACTGGGCAATAATCTTGATGACATTCTACAAATAATCTAGACTTTTGTTTTGTTCCCGCTTTTCAAAAAATAGACGCTGTTCTTTACCTCACAGTGCCCCCATCTCCCTGTTATACTCATCCGCAATATAATCCGGGCCGTTGCACCAGAAGGCGGTGCGCTCATCAAAAAGCATGTTCGCAGTCTTTGATTTTATGAAACTATCAAAGGCTTTGATTTGAGGGATTTTCTTTTGTTCTGCAATTGTTTTACAGGCCATTGCGGCTAAAAGCTCCATGCTGTATTCATATTTACTTAATGCCATTTTAGTCCTCCAGTTTTACAGTCTTGTAGCCCTTAAAATGCAGATTCTGAAGAACTTTTTCTGTTCTAAAACAAATCTGGTCTGAAAGATTTTCTGGAAGCAGGAATTTTATGGCAGTTTCATCGGCATCAACCGAGCCTACTTCTCCATAAAATCCATTGATATAAGCGGTAAGCACCTGGTTTGTAGAATCATTTGCAATTTTTCCAGCAATTATGTCAAAATTTTGCCATTTTTCAAGTTCATTTTTTAAGATGCCGCTTTTTCTGTGTGCAACAACGCAATGAAGCCAGTCCGCATCGCTGGATTTGAATTCAAAATATTTGATATCTGAAGCTTTATCGGCTTTGTATTCAAAAATAGAAATATATCCTGTTTTAGAATCTACATTTTCAACATGGTTTTTAAGGGCTTTACCAATAGCAGTTCTGATAAAACGACCAGCCTGATTATAATCTGTAGTTACATAAAAACCTTGTCCGAAATCTTTTCCAGAAGCACAGAGAGACAAATCAACCTTTTCAACAACTATATAACTTGCATGATACAATTCTATTCCGTCTGTCAAAATCATATTTCTGCTCCGTTATTTTTCAAGTAATTTTCTATATCAGCTAGATTTGCTTCATCGCCCTGAACATGGAAAAACTCATAGCAGGTTTCAATATAATCATAAATTTTATACCTATTGAAAAGTTCGCTACACTTTTCTTCATCGAGATTCCATTTATTCTGAGCCAAGCGAAACAAACGAATCTGAATCAAAAATAAATCATCTGCCTGTTTTTCTCCAATGACTCCGCCCATAAGAAAATCCTCTCTAACTTTAATATACCACGAATTTGCTGTAAAAGCTATGATTCTTATAACTTAGATTTTGTTGTGACTTGTTAGGATTTAAATGAAAACAAGCCCTGCAAGAACCATTTCAATCAACGGCACTTGCAGGGGAATTTTTTTTACATCACGTTAGTCCGCATCAGTTCACAAGAACCGCCCGCTCGTATACAAGCTTTCGCACAGTTTTGTTCACTGTTTTTCCACGGCCTGCGGCGGTTTTGATTACAATCGAGTATTTTCTGCCGTTTTCAAGCGTTTCTGGCAGAATCAGCTCCAGATAAGTATGAGTGTTCTTGAAAAAACTTTCATCGCTGGCCTTAATCCAGTCCGATTCGCTCTCGTCAATTTTTCCTTCTGCCGTCTGGGGGGCGAAGAAGAGTCCGACAGAATCCGCCTCACCCGCGACTTTGAGCTTTCGCCCCGTAATTCTGATAGGCTTACCCGCTGTCATAGTGAAATCTGTTTTGTGGGTTGAAAGATCTTCGACCGTGCTGATTTGAGGTGTCGTGTCTTCGATTTTCGCCATCGAAATATCAGCCTTGCCAACTGCGTCCAATGCTTCCTGTGACGGAGTGAAGCCAAGAGTGAGGCTCGGAATTTCAGAAATATTTGGATTTGAAGAATTGATGTTCCCCTGCGCACTCGGATAAAGGGTTCCAAGCTCAAACAGGTTGATGGAAATTCCCATCGAAAGAAGTTCAAGGATTGCGTTCTTGAAAAGCATTACGGTCGCCACAAGCGATGCTTCGTCAAAAACCTTTGTATGAGTGAGGATTGTTGCGATTACATTATTCATTCCAGCCGTTGTGCGCTGAACTTTTGCGTAAGTGCAGTTGTCCTCTTTGAGGTAATTTTTGTGAATCGTGACGTTAACTGAGCCACCCAGTGTAGTAATTGAATTTGTATTCATGTGAGAATCTCCTGTTGTTTTTCCCGCCTTTTGCGGTAACTTTGAAAATCATATTCATTGTGATTTCCTTAAAATTAGATTTTTGCCCGTTTTGGACTGGCTTCGGTTGCCGATTGCCTCTTGAAACTCAAGGGCTACACATGATAACTTGTACTCAACGAATAACTTTAGCATCATGCTTTGGTTGGGGCTTTCGGTTTATTGCAGTAGACTGAAAGCTTTTTTTGTCCGCCAGATTCCGAATCTTCTGACAGACCAAAAACGTCTGTTTTCATCGTTCACCTCCTTGTTTACCGAATCTTTAGTTTGAAAGAAGCCGAATCAGCTCGAACCTCTGAGATTCCGAAAGCGAAGACTTGTTTTTCTTTACGCTCGCCTTCAGCTCGTCAAAAGTCTGCTGGGCTTTGTCGGAACTTGGACTAGCAACGCTCGCCCCCAGAAGAAATCCTGCCGTCACCCCAAGAACGCCCGCAATCACGCCGATTGTTGACCCGCGTGGCTCCCGGTCGCCTTTTACATAGTGGCTTACTGCCGACTCAGTGATGTTCGCCTTTTCGGCAAGCTCTTTCTGAGTCATCCCCTGCTCTTTGAGAGTGCTCTCCAGTTTTTCTCCGAATTCTGTTCCCATTTCAAACCTCTTGGTTCCAATATACGGCTAAATTATCATAATGTCAAGTTAAATTATAATAAAATTACAAAATAAATGATAATTATTGTAAAGTGGGATTCTTACCTGGGGTAAGATTTGTTTCTTACACGAGGTAAGGTGTGGGGAGGACTGGGGGGAAGGTTGGAGGAAGATTGTTTTTGAAAATATTGAACAGTAAATAATTTTGAAATATTAGAACTGAACTTTTAATTCTCGGAGCATCTGCATAAAATTGATAGAACGAACGCCAAAGGCATTGCAAGCATCTGGAAGTTTTATATCTTTCTTGGAATTTACAGCAGACACCTCTTCTGTTACTACAGTATATTTATCCGAATTTAAAGAACAGAATGCAACGAAATAAATATCTGCTTTTTCTGCATCAATAAATTTATCGACGCCAGATTGGTTTATACCTTTTGACTGTGCCCAATTAGCCAATTCCGCATATTTTTTATAAACTTCTTCAGTTTCTGTTGATATAAAAAAATCTTTTGGCAAATTCTCAGAACACCACGATGATAACATATCATCATTGATTTTTATTTCATTCTCAACTTTGTCTATGCTGTAGAACGCACCAGACTGAGCAAGTTCAGAAATTTTATTCCAAAAGGAAACTGCTATATCTATTGGATAGGTAACACGAGAAGCGGTCATAAAGCAACTGGAATCAATAAGGTATATCAAGCTAACACTCCAGTTACTAATTTCGTAAAGACATCACCTTTTACCCCCGCAAGATGATAAGCCTCTATAGGGGTAAGTTTTCGTTCTACCATGGCATTGTTCAAACACCGGAGCAATTTTTTTCCTATTCTGTTTGGAGCAACACGATAAAAATCCCCACCGCCAGAAGTATTCTTCTGAAACTTTGGCAACTGGTTGTACATAGCAAAAAAAACTTCTTTTGGTATAAGCCCGCAATCGAGTTTTCTTCGTAATATAACAATTTCGCTCACTTTATAAATCGCAGACAGTTTTTCATCACTGAAAGTTTGTGCGTTATTTACAAATAATTCTGTTGGAACAAGGAGTTCTGCTGCAATTTTATCACACAGTCTTTCTTTGTCATTATCAAATTCTTCTATACCGAAATCTCCGTAGCCAGAAGAAAAAGAAATGAAAATATGGGCTATTTCATGAATCAAAGTGAAAAGCTGGGCCTTTTTGCTGTCACTACTATTAATAAAAATAAAAGGCGCGTAATCGTCAACCAAACAGAATCCCCTGCAAAGATTCACAGGAACAGGACGATGAGCATCAAAATTGACAACGCTATTGAAAGTAACAAATATGTTATTTTCTTCTAATAAAGAAACAATGTGCCTTATTGCGTCTTCAGGCTTTTTAAAAGCAAATTGCCATCCGTCTTCTAAATTAAAAAAAGAAAGAATCCCGTTTTTTATGTTTTTTACATTATTTTCATTTTTGTAGAGACCAACGGCCGCATTTTTATCAGCCCCATTTTCTTTTAAATATTCTGACACCCAATCTTGTCGTTCTGCCAAGAGTTTTACAAGTTCATGAACATTGAAATCGTCCAGAACTGTTGCTTCTTCAAGACTTCGGAACATGGGAATTATAGCAGGTTGTTGAGGAATAGTATTTAAAAAGAAATACCCAAAGGGGAAATGAAATTTTTGTGAAAAATCTTTTAATTGCTTGGCTGTGGGTGAAACCTCTCCCGTTTCCCATTGCACAAATTTCGGAAACAATTTTACGACATCATTTATCGTAAAACCAGCACGATTAATTGCCCAAGAGAATACAGATTTGTTTACATCAAGCTTTATGCTTTGCACAGCCATGCTAGTAGTATAACACATAAAAAATTTATATGTATACCACAGACACGATATTTTTAGAAAGACTTACTCCCACTCTTTCCCAATCACTTTCCATACATCACTTGTAACATCATCGTTGTAGTCGCCTGTGCAAATCAAAAGTTCCATGCTCGACTTGTCCTGCCGGACGAATCCGCCGTGAAGTCTGTGGCGTTTTACATAGCGTTGTAAGACTTCACATTTTTTTGGAGAGAAAATGTCGATATCTTCACTTACACCCGTTCTGTCAAATCCGCCTTTCGTTTCGCAAATCCAAATTTTGCCTTTGACGCTCAAAATGTAGTCGGGATAGAAAAGTTTTTGCCGTTTTGAGTTGTCCAAATACACGATTGAAAAATACTCATCGCCCTTGTCGCCATTTTTGTACCACCACTCCACGGAAGGGCAATTTTCGCAGAATCTCTCAAAAAGTTTTTCTGGGGCGGATCTGAATTCTGCAGAAGACAAATATCCCTGATAAACATTTTTCTTGCATTCAGCCTGCACTTTGCTCGTAGCATCAAAAGTGAACAAAGCAGACTGCGGAATGAAGAAAGGCTTTTCGCTAATTCGTTCAAGTTCAAATGTATTATCTTGCTGAGCTGACATTGCAAAGCGGAATACGTGGCGAAGCTCGTCAAAATTATTTATGACAAAGGCATACCATTCTTTTATCGAAAGTTCCAGAAGTTTCTGTTTGTACAAGAATTTTCCTTCGTTTGCAAATAGTTTTCCAAGTATCGTAACGGCACTTGCGTATTCCAGACCGATTTCAAGGCCGATTCTGCCGACTCTGTTGTGAAATTCGCGTCCATGAGTGTGGGTATTCATATTCTCGCGGAAACGCACCTGATTCAGCTTGTCCGCAGACACATCGGAAATGACCATCGCCTCGCCCGAAAAAGTAAGGCGTTCGATTTTGTCACGAAAAACAAAGCCTGCCGTTTCAAGCCGGATTTTGTTTTGCTTGCAATCGCCATCAAGATTATATTTCGACTTAAAATAGTCGGTAATCGACTTCAAAGCCAGTGCATCATCCTGCGTGTCCAGGACTTGCGTTCTTTGTTCCTTAACAAGAGAGAATTTTTTGTGCTCGTTCTTCAAGAAAATCGTTTTTGCCTGTAATGCGTTTTTTCCGAGAGCCGCTTTCGCTCCTTGCGTAAACTTGCTGTCAAAAGTGTAAAGATAGCAGCTGTCTAGCAAATCGTTTCCGTAGTGGTGTGCTTCCGGCATTCGTCGGATTCGTCCGATTGTCTGAATCTCAAAAGTTTCGTCCATTCCTTCACGGAGTTTTACGAGAATATGAGCGCGAGGACAATCCCAGCCTGTCGCCACCGCCTGCTTGATAATCACCGCAATCTGCTTTCCGTCATTACTTTCGATATTTTCAAGATTGTCGTGACGACTAGAAAGCCATACCGCAAGAGTTCCGCCATCAATAGAAATTCCATGCGCCTCAAAATATCCAATCACAGAATCTAAAAGTGCATCAGAATTGTTCGGAAGCTGAACCACAATCAGAGGATTAACGCCAGAGCCACAGGAAGCAAAACCTGACTCCAGTTCATCACGCTTTTTCAGAGCTTTTTCCAAAAGATATTCTGTGGGACTTTCAGCCTCAACCACATTCGGAAAATCCTGATTTATTACAAGAAGTTTTTTAATCAACCCTTCTGCGATTACATCGGCTTCCTTAACTTCAATCAAGCGAGCAGATTTGTCAGCAAGCGGAGTTGCCGAACAGCGGATAATTTTGTCGGTCTTAAAGAGCTGCACGATTGCGTCAGATTTTTCTGTAAAATTTTGGTGGCTTTCATCAATAATCACCTTAAAGTTCAAGCCCGCCACATGAGCTTTTTCTATCCATTCCAGAAAGTTCGTCCGCTCGCTGTCTTTGAGAGCGTTGTTACCTTTTTTGGTGAGCTTTTCCCAGTTGATAAAGCAAAAATCGTTTTCAGAAAAGCCCGAAGTCATCACGTCGGAAAGCAATTTTGTGGAAGAGTTGTGAATGTACAAATCCATTTTGCGCTTGCTCTGCTCTTCAAGATTTCCCTTGCCGGGCGTGAGCCACACAAAGACCGTGCGCGCGTGTCCTTTGGCGTATTCGCTCATAAAATGCGTGAGCATAATCGTCTTTCCGCTTCCCGTCGGGCTTTTGAGGATAATATCGCGAGAGCCTTCTTCCATTGCAATCAAAAGTTCGCGCATCGCATTCAGCTGAAATTTCATTAAGTTCATGATGCAACTCCTAACCATTCAGTTCCGGATAGTAATATTGAGGAATAATCTTTACTTCGATTCCGTTTTCTGTCAGAAGGTTTTTCTGCCCTTTTGAAAGCAGAACATCGTGACCAAGATAAAGTGTTCTGCTTCGACTTCGCTCAGCAACCGTGCAATCAGACTGCTCACTGAGCGTAGTCGAAACGAGTGATTTCATAAAGTCTTCTAATTCATTTTCCGTCAAAACAATCGCAACCGAATCGTTGTGCTCAAAATCAACGGCATTTTCAAGTTCCACAAGCTCGCGCACATGAAGCAGAAGTTTGTCCGCATATTCGTAATATTCTTTTTCCGCCACAGGAACAAAATCCACCTTGAAATATTTGAGAGAGCCGGGAAGTCCGTCCGAATATTTGGAGCCGTCTTTTCGCGCGCCAGTGATTACAGTTTTTAGTCGCTGATAGGTAATGTCGCGACAAATGCCGTTTTCGTTGTTCGTGCAAAGAATGAACTTGCGCTTTCCGCCGTCTTCCGCATTGAGCTTGAGGACAGCGTGTCCAGTTGTGCCAGAGCCTGCGAAAAAATCGAGAATAGTAGAAGATGATGATAATCCCATAATTTTTACAACTTCTTGAATAAGTTGTATCGGCTTTGAATAATTGAAAATTTTACTATCACCAAAAATGTTTTTTATTTCAGTTGTACCATTTTGGTAATTTAGTTCTTTTTTATCCCAAATGGATTTAGTTTTTGTTTTACGTTGTCCATCCTTATCGAAATAATCCTTTTGATAAATATCCCAAACGTTTTCGTCACCGCGTTTCACTTTTTTTGCAATTAGATACCTTGAGTCTTTTTCAATTTTTTCTTTACTCCAACGCCAAGTACCATCTTCATCTGTGGAGGGTTGTATTGGAAGTGCAAAATCAGAATAATTTTCTTTCTTAGCCAAAGAAATTGAAAAATCATTTGGATTAACATAAATTGGAAAATAAAGATTTGGTCGTTCTGACCTTCTCCAAAAACCGCCTCTCATTCTTAGCCCTAAAAGTCGATATTTTCCATGTTCATCTTCTAATTTGTATTCACCCATCATGTCATCAGACAAATCTTGTCCTACAATATTAACCAAATAAATGTTTTTTGCATAAACCAAAAGATATTCATGTAGATTTGCAAGTTCAGCATCAGACATAGAGCCACGCGGGTTACTTTTAATAATAATATTTCCAATATAGTTTCTTTCCCCAAAGACTTCATCGCATAATAGTTTCAAATTACATTGCTCATTTTCATCTATTGAAATAAAAATTGCGCTACTCTCTGAAAGTAGTCGTTTTGCTAGAACTAGACGAGGTTTCATGAAAGAAAGCCATTTCGAATGCCTATAAGAATCTTCCCCGTCCACAAACTCATCGTCGTAGATAAAATCCTTATTGCCAGTGTTGTACGGCGGATCAATATAAATCACGTCGATTTTGCCCTTGTGAGTTTTTTCCAAAAGCTGCAAACTCGCCAGATTGTCGCCTTCCAGCAAAAAGTTCATTTCTCCGCCATTGCCTACGAACAAACCTTCTTCTTCCGTCAGAACAGGCAGATTGTTTTCAAGTTTTTCGTCAATCGCTTCTTTGTGCTCCTCAAACACAAGCCCGTATTTCTGACCGTTGATTTGTGTCATCAGTTCGCCCAGGTAGCCCGTGAGTTTCCGGGCGTTTTCGTCGTAGAGATTTGTTTTCAGGTATTTTCTGATTTCTTCTATTTTATTAAGCAAGTCTTCGCGTTTTTGTTTGGATAGGTTTGTGGACATGATGAGTTTTTCCTATTTTTAACAAGATTTTCTTAAAAATTATCGTGTACACCGATATTATATCATAATTATATCGGTTTGAAATAATAATTAAACTAATTTTTATCGTTTAAAATAAGAATGTGGTCGAGTTTCAAGAAGAATTTGTAAATAATTTAAAATACTATCGAAAAGAAAAAGGAATTTCGCAGGAAAAACTTGCGGAAAGCTGTGATTGTGCAACAGCCACTATTGGCTGTATAGAAATTTCCAGACAGCTTCCATCATTTGAAATGATTGTAAAAATCGCCACCGCATTAAAAATCCATCCTGCAGACCTATTTCTGCGCAACGCATCAACTACTGTCTCAAACACAAAAAATCTTCTAAGAACAGAACTTATCCCGCAGATTGAGGAATTTGTAGAAAGAAGATTGTAGAATAAATTTGCCGATTTAAAGTATTTTTATTACCTTAATTTCTAGGTGGATAATATTGTATGAATACAAATACTACAGAACGGACATTGCATTCTTATCTTATATTGTCAAATCCTGAGAAGTATATGTATCAGGAATTAAAAACATTTGATGATTTACGAAACTATTATACTTTATTTAATCAAATTGCTTTTTCAAGAAATTTAGTTGCGTATATTACGGATATTATTGTTTCAGATTATAAAAAAGCAAAACGAAAAAGAATTTCAGATTCGATAAAAATATTATATCGTGTACTGAGAAATTGTAATGAGAAACTGGATAAGAGAACTGTAGATGATTTGTTCTTTTTATTTTCTGAGTTTTTAAGTAAAACAAAAAAGAATTCTGGAAAAATTTATAGATTTATAAGTGGTAGAGTACTGGTAGAAAATCAAATAAGATGGTTACTTGACAATTCTAATAATGAATATGCACTTAATAGAATTTTACGATATCCGGAATATTCTGCAATAATAGCTGAATGGTGTGGAGAATGTATTAAAAAGAATCAATATGTTGAAAATAGACTTTCTGAATATCTAGGTTGCATAATAAACTCTTTTGATAGTTTTGTTAATTTGATAAAAGATAATCATTTCACACTTGAAACACTATCATGGGCTTTGTTTTATTCGCATATTGAGATAAATGAAAAAGAAAAAAGTTTGCTATTCTTAATTTCAAAAGCTGATTACTTCTGTGAAGAAATTTGTAAAGTTTCACTTCGATTGAAGCTATCAAATGTAATAGAAAAATACAATGAAAAATATATGTGTAAGGAGAATTAAAATGAAATTAAAAACATTGAAACTTAAGAATTTCCGCAGTTATAAAGAAGAAGTGTCTATCGATTTTGACGATTTGACAACTTTTGTTGGTAAAAATGATTGCGGAAAATCAACTATTCTTGAAGCATTGGATATATTTTTTAATAATGGTACAGGTACAGTGAAACTTGACAAAGATGATATTAATAAACATGCAGTTGCGGAGAATGATTATGAAATTTGTATTTCTGCTTGTTTTGAAGATTTACCTGCAAAAGTAATACTAGATGCTACAAATGAAACTTCATTAAAGAAAGAATTCTTGCTAAATAAAAATAACCAACTAGAAATTATAAAAAAGTATCCAAATGCAGGCAAGGAGAAGGTTTTTATACGAGCAATACATCCTTGTAATAAAGAATGTTGTGATTTACTTCAAAAAAAAGATTCAGAGCTAAAAAAAATTGTTGAGAAATATAATTTAGAATGTGATGATTCTAGAAAAAACGCATTTTTGAGGGAAGCGATTTGGAATCATTTTAAAGATAATTTAGATTTAAAAGATATTGAAATTGATGTTACAAAAGGAGATACAAAATCAATTTGGGATAATTTGCAAACATATTTACCAATCTATTCTCTTTTTCAATCTGATAGAAAAAATTCTGATGGAGATAGCGAAGTACAAGATCCATTGAAAGAAGCTGTAAAACAAATTTTAAGCAATGATTCAATTAAGTCTAAGCTAAAAGAAGTTTCCGAAGAAGTAACAGAAGTCTTAAAAGATGTTTCTGTAAGAACATTGGAAAAATTAAAAGAAATGAATCCTACATTAGCAAATACTTTGATTCCAATTATTCCTGATTCAGAATCCTTAAAATGGGCAGATGTCTTTAAAAGTGTTTCTATTGCAAGTGACGAAGGAATCCCTGTTAATAAAAGAGGTAGTGGAGTAAAAAGATTGATTTTATTGAATTTTTTTAGAGCCGAAGCAGAAAAGAGACTTTCTGATACAAATGCAAAAAGTATTATCTATGCTATAGAAGAGCCTGAAACATCACAGCATTTTCAACATCAAAAGCTTCTCATTAAAGCATTAAAGGAATTATCGCAGAAAAATAATACCCAAGTTATAATAACAACGCATAGCGCAACAATTGTTAAGGAACTTAATTTTGATAATCTTCGGTTAGTTAGTAATATAAATGGAATAAAATCTGTTAGTAAAATTCTAGAAAACAATTTACCATACCCATCATTAAATGAAGTAAATTATATTGCATTTGATGAAATAACAGAAGAATATCATAATGAATTATATGGTTTTATCGAATTAGAAAATCAATTAAATAATTATAAAGCTGGAAAAACGGAGATTCCCTATATACGGTTAAAAAAAGATGGTTCAGAACAACATGAGTCAAAAATTTTATCCGAATATATTCGGCATCAAATTCATCACCCAGAAAATACAAGTAATCCCAAATATACATTTGAACAATTGAAAGAATCTATAGAAACAATGCGAAATTTTATACAAACTCTTCCATAAACGTATAGAGCATATAACTCAATCTACTTTGCGTTAGGGATACGCAAGGCGGCGAAGCCGTTCCGTAGCGAAGCGTAGGAATGTAGCCGAAAGGCGGAACCTGGAGTAGCCCGACCGTTTGCTTTGCAAACGGTAACGCCCACTCAAACTTTTAGGAGAACCAACATGCCTACAAAAAACAAAAGTGAAATCGTAATTTTCAAGACCTCGGATAATACAGTTTCTGTTGACGTCCGCTTCGAGGGAGAAACAGTCTGGCTCACACAGGCACAGTTGGTAGACTTGTATGGGTCGATCAAGGCTAATGTAAGCGAACACATAAAACATATTTTTGAAGAAGGCGAACTTGAAGAAGATTCAGTTGTTCGGAATTTCCGAACAACTGCTGCTGACGGGAAATCTTATCAAACAAAATATTACAACCTCGATATGATAATTTCCCTTGGCTATCGCATTAAGTCCAAGATTGCAACTCAGTTCCGTCAGTGGGCGACCAAGCGGCTTAACGAGTACATCCGTAAAGGCTTTACGATGGATGATGAGCGCCTCAAAGAAGCTGGCGGTGGTGATTATTGGAAAGAGCTTTTGTCTCGAATCCGCGATATTCGTTCTTCGGAAAAAGTGATGTATCGTCAGATTCTTGATTTGTACGCAACAAGTGCGGATTATAATCCTAAATCCGCTGAATCGATTGCGTTTTTTAAGATGGTTCAGAACAAGCTTCATTATGCGATAAACCGCCAAACGGCTGCAGAAATTATTTACGACCGAGCCGACAGCGAAAAAGATTTTATGGGGCTTACTTCTTTTAAAGGCGCGGATGTTACTTTGGACGATGTTCGCATTGCAAAGAACTATCTTTCCGAAAAGGAACTCAAAAAACTGAACGCGCTCGTTTCAGCTTTCTTTGATTGCAGATTTATAATGAAATATAAATCTGCAAAACGAGTGAGTCAAGACTTTAAGCGAAGCGTGTCTTGACCACTCGTATATGGCAGAGTATCAGGCTGAAAATCACAAAGTAATGCACATGAGCGATTATGTGGAGCAACTTGACCGCACGATTCAATCTGTTGGCGAAGAAGTTCTGGAAGGTGCAGGCAAAATCAGCCACAAAAAAGCTATGGAAAAAGCAGAAGGCGAATACCGCAAGTATCAGGTAAAAACACTTTCCTCTGTGGAAAAGGCGTATATTGAGACACTTAAAGAATTGAAGAAGATTGAGAAAAAATCCACGCGTTAGGGATTGTAGGGGCAGCCCGAAAGGGCTGTTCCGAAGCGAGAGCGTAGGAATGAAGCGTCAGCGTAACCCCGCAAAGCCCGACCGTTTGCTAAGCAAACGGTAACGCCCCCATTTCCTTCAATCAACTTTAAATTTCCGTCACATTTTGCTATACTTCCCGCATGGTTATCGTATTAAAGAAAGATATTTCTACTTCAGAAAAAGAAAATATAAAGTCCCTTTTGGCGGCCCGGTCGCTTAAGATTAACGAGCTTAAGGGCGAAGAAAGCACTGTTTTTGCGGCGGTTGGAAAGCTTGCTATGGATGTGCGCGAGGTCGAGGTTTTGCCTGGCGTTGAGAAGGTTATTCCGATTTCTAAGCCTTACAAGATGGCTAGCCGCGAGTTCAAGCCGGAAAACAGTATCGTTGAGATTCCGAACAACCGCGGGCAGATTATCCGCGTGGGCGGCTCCCGGCTCGTTGCGATTGCGGGGCCTTGTGCTGTTGAAAGTCGTCAGCAGATGCTCGATGCGGCAAAGGCTGTTGCTAGCAGCGGGGCTACTATGCTTCGCGGCGGGGCTTACAAACCTCGCACTTCCCCTTATTCTTTCCAGGGTTTGGGCGAAGAAGGCTTAAAATATCTCAAAGAGGCCGGCGAAAAGTACGGTCTTCCAGTCGTCACGGAGATTGTTGCCAGCGAGTACATCCCTGTGATGAAGGATTATGTTGATGTTTATCAGGTCGGGGCTAGGAACATGCAGAACTTTGAACTTTTGAAACGGCTCGGCGCGCTTGGAAAACCTGTCATCTTAAAGCGCGGTCTTTCTGCAACTATCGAAGAATGGCTCATGAGCGCGGAATATCTTCTTTCTTCTGGTACTGACCGCGTTATTTTGTGTGAGCGTGGAATCCGAACTTACGAAAAGGCTACTCGCAACACTCTTGACCTGAGCGCAATTCCTGTCCTCCGAAGCATGACTCACCTTCCGATTATCGTTGATCCAAGCCATGCCCTTGGAGTGCGTGACAAGATTCCTCCGATGGCCTTGGCCTCAATCGCGGCGGGTGCAGACGGTATCATCGTTGAGGTTCACTGTCACCCAGAGCAGGCTCTTTCGGACGCAGCTCAGGCTCTTTACCCAGCTCAGTTCGACAAAATCATGCGCGATATTGAGTCTCTTGCACCTGTCATGGGCAAGGAAGTCGCTCATATCCGCTCGGCTGAGTCTCAGAAAAAGGCAAATGCCGAAAAGGTCACTCACAAAAAGCCAATCTGCGTTTTCTCCGGCATGAAGGGAGCTTACGCTGAACAGGCAATCGAAAATTTCTTTGAGGATTCTGTCGAAGCTCAGACGGTCGATTCATTCGACGAGATTTTCCAGGCGGTAGTTGACGGAAAGGCTGACTACGGCATGGTCCCAATCGAAAACTCAACCGCAGGCTCGGTCTACAACAACTACGACAACCTCACCCGCTACGAGGACATTTCCATCGTGGGCGCTCTTACTTTGCGGATTCAGCACTCGCTCCTGGGCGTTAAGGGTGCAAGTCTCGAAAACATCAAGAATGTCTACTCTCACCCACAGGGCCTCAGTCAGTGTTCTAATTTCCTCCGAAGCCAGAAATGGAATGCCGTGGACACAGTTTCTACAGCGACGGCGGCAAGTCTTGTTGCAGAAAAAGGCTCGGTCGAAAACGCGGCAATCTGCAATGCACGGAACGCGGCGATTTACGGTCTTGAAGTTATCAAAGAAGGCATCCAGAACGAACAGAACAACTACACCCGCTTCGTCGTGATTGCGGCGAACCATGTCGAGGAGCCTGCCGGCCAGTGGAGCGAGCAAAAGCCGAACATGGCAAGCTTTGTCTTCACCACAAAGAATGAAGCCGGAGCACTTTACGATGCCCTAGGCATTTTCAAGGAAGCAAACCTGAGCATGAACAGGCTTGAATCCCGCCCAATCGCCGGAAAACCGTGGAAATACTGGTTCTACTGCGATGTCGTGATTCCTCAGTCGGTCGAAAATCCAAATACATATATAGAAGATTTCAGCCAAAAACTGAAGAAAATGGCGGAAGATGTAAGAATCTTGGGAGTGTACGCGGAATAATTGGACTGCGCGCAGTTCAAGGCACAAATCAAGCCATAGCAAATTTTTATGAAATGTGCTATTCTTAAAAAAATTTACGAGGATTATTATATGAAAAAATATGTACTTTCTGTTCTTGTTGAAGACCATGCAGGTGTTTTGAGCCGCGTTTCTGGCTTGTTCAGCCGCCGTGGATTCAACATTGACTCACTCACTGTCTGTGAGACTTCAAACCCTGGCCAGAGCCGCATGACAATCGTTGTTCAGGGCGACGAATATGTCCTTGAGCAGATTAAAAAGCAGCTTTCAAAGCTCGTCGAGGTCATTTCAATCAAGCACTGCCACAAAGAAAACACCACTCAGCGCGAAATGGCTTTGATCAAAGTAAAGGCCTCTGGAACAGACCGTGCCGTAATCATCGAAACATGCGACATTTTCCGCGCGCACATTATCGATGTCGCTCAGAACTCGGTAATCGTTGAGGCAACTGGCAGCGAAGAAAAAATCGCAAGCCTTATCCGCCTTCTTGAGCCATACGGAATTCTTGAGCTTTGTAAAACCGGTCTCACAGCAATGGGCCGTGGCGAAGAAGTCTTAAAATAATTCCTTCAAAAGCTCTGCGCAATATGCAGGGCTTTTTTTATACTGTCCGGCAGCTCGTTCAAATACAAAAACTTAACAGTCTTATCACGGCCCTTTTGTGCTAATCTAATGTTATTTATGGCAAATTTAGATTTGTCCGAAAAGGAACTCCGCCGTCGCGAATTAATGCTTTCGGGGAATCAGTTCAAGGCGATTCTCACAATTTCCCTGCCCCTTGTTTTTTATGCAACGGTCGGGCAGATTTTTCAGCTGATTGACACTTTTATCGCCGCAAATATGAGCGCATCGACCGTCTCTACCGTAAGTTTTGTTTATCAGCTCGAAAAAATGTTAATGGCTATAGCAAGTGCTCTTTCAATCGGTGGCGGAGTAATGATTGCCCGCTCATTTGGTTCCGGTAACATGCAGCGTGTCCGCCGGCAAATCAGCACGCTTTTCTTTTTCGCACTTTTTGTTGGAGCAGGAATCTTATTCATAATCATACCGCTCATGTATCCACTTCTCAGACTCATGAAAATGCCAGAGGCTCTTCTTTTCCAAGGGACGATTTATTCATGCCTCGTGGTCGTGAGCGTTGTCTTTCAATTCATCAACACAATTTTCTTTGCTGTCCAGAAGTCACGGGGAAGCACAAAAATCATCATGTGGGGAAATCTTCTCGTCCTTTTCATCAAGACTTTCCTAAACATTCTTACAATCCGACTGATTGCACATGGATTTTTGGAACGCGAAAAAGGCATTTATTTTCTTCCGCTCGCAACAATCACGGCGCATCTCGTCCTCACAATTATAGCGATTCAAAATCTCACGTCAAAAAATAATCCTTTCCGGCTCAGTTTCAAATGCACAGAATTCAAAAAGACTTTTCTTGCCCCGCTCGCGTCCCTGGGAATTCCTGTCTTCCTCGAAAAATTTGTGTTCGCGTTCGGGAAAGCCCTTGTCAACTCGCTCTGCGCGACAATGGGAACAACAGTCGTGGGTGCGCTCGGCGTAAGCGACAGGATTTGCGGTCTTTCTTCCAATCCAATCAACGGTTTCCAGGAAGCAGAATCAAGCCTCATCTCAAACAATCTGGGAAACAAAAACGTCCGACGGGCAATCAGCTTCTTTTACCGCACACTTTTGCTCACAATGAGCTACACGGCAGTCTTTTTCCTAATCATGTGCATTTTCCGCACCGCAATCATCGATGCCTTTGCAAAGGGAAATGCCACATTTGCCCATGAAATCGACCAGATTTACTACTGGGAACGGCTCGACACTCTTTTAATTGCGGTCAACACAAGCGTCATGGGACTTTTGTACGGCTTCGGCAAGACAAAAATCAGTATGGTCATAAACATCGCTCGACTTTTCGTATTTCGAATCCCGATTCTGCTCCTTTTCATGAAGGTTCCGGCTCTTTCGGATGCGGTCGGAATCAGCGGCGTGGGCATGGCAATGTGCATCTCAAACGGCCTCACAGGTCTCTCAGCTGGAATCGTAGCTTTTCTATTCATAAGAAAGAATTATGAAAAAATCTCTAATATATAGAATTTAATAGAAAATTATGTTATAATTGCGTTCGGACTTTTCAATGGAACATAAAATTGAACATAAGATTCAGGAAAAAGCGACTGAAATAATCGAACACAAAAAAGAGCAGGCAATCGATATTCTTGAAACAAAAACAAGTCTTCTCAAAAAAATATTTCTGATTATGCTTGTTATTGCTGTTGTTGGAATCGGAATCTGGTTCTTTTATGAATACAAAGCAGGTACGTTCCGCGATGTCGAATCTTTCAAATTTTTTATCAATTCTTTCGGAGCTCTAGGCCCAATCCTTCTGACTATTTTCCAATGCGTCAAAACTGTCTACGCTGTCATTCCAAGCACGCTTGGTTGTATCGTAGGTCCCACTCTTTTCGGTCCATGGATAGGCATTATCTGCAATTACATCGGAATTTGCACAGGTTCCTTCCTTGCGTTCACACTATCAAGAAAATTCGGAGTTTCACTTGTCAAACAAATTTTCTCCGAAAAAAAATATCAGCGCTATCTTAAAAAAATGGAAAAATGGCACAGAAGTTATCCAGTCTTTTTATGGATTGCGATTTTTCTACCCATTTCGCCAGATGACTTTTTATGCTACTTTACGGGGCTCACAGAAATGAAGTTCAATAAGTTTGCCATAATAATTCTAACATCAAAACCGTTCACAATCATCATTTATGGCTTGATTTTTGGTTACGGTTTCAATTAAAATTCAGATAAGCTAAAAGAAGGTACAAATATGAATAAAAAACAGCGATTACATTTGCTTGGTGTTTACAATTACACAGTTATTCTCACTTATGTGGGAATGCTTTTTGCTTTTGCAGGGATTCACTTCGTATTCTCTAATAATGACCGAAGTTTTATTCTTGCCCTGCTCTGTCTCATGATTGCAGGATTGATGGACATGTTTGACGGCAAAGTCGCTTCCACCAAAAAAAACCGTACTCCCTCTGAGAAACTCTTCGGAATTCAAATCGACTCGATGGCAGACATTATCAGCTATGGAGTTTTTCCTTCACTCATCGTTTACAAGCTCGCAATCGGCGACAAACAGTATCCGGTCGAGCATCCCTGGCAGGCGCGAATCGTAATCTGCATTTGTGCGCTTTATCTTCTGTGTGCACTCATACGGCTTTCATACTTCAATGTCGATGAAATGGAGCGACAGAACCAAACCAGCGAAAGCCGTCACGAATACCGCGGACTTCCTGTAACAAGCGTTGCAGTTGTTCTTCCTGCTGTTTTCATTGCATCCTACTTCATGGGAAATTCTCGTCCGCCAATCAACACTGCAGCAATACTTCTTCTTATAATGGCAATTGCTTTTATCACACCGTTTAAAATGCTAAAACCGCATCTTATCGGCAAGATTGTCCTTATCCTAATCGGACTCGTTGAACTTGCACTTCTTCTTTTGGGCAAAGCATATTGTGTTCCAACCGCCGAGAAAGATCCTTCAATCGTGTTTGAAAACAAAGCAACGATTCAGGAAATTGAAACCAAAACTGAAGAAGCATTTTAGGGAACTTATAATGGCAAAAAACGCAAACGACAAATCAGTACAATTTCTATATGGCACAAAAGGCGGCAGGATTCTGCTTCATGCAATTCTTGCTCTTCGAGTTCCAAAATTACTCGGTGTTGTTTTGCGCTCACCATTTTCGAAGCTTTATATAAATTCTTTCATCAAAAAGAACAATATCGATATGACTGACTTCGAGGGTGTAAAATTCAAATCTTTCAATGATTTTTTTACCCGCAAGAAAGCCATTTCTTTCGATTCAGACCTTTCACACTTAATTTCCCCGGCAGATAGTTTACTTTCTGTTTACGAAATCACAGATGATGCAAAATTTCATATCAAGGGGTTCGACTACACTCTTCAGGATTTTTTTGAGCCCAATCGATTCGGTCTGAACAAAGAAGAGACTACAGAACTTTTTAAAGGCGGGGTATGTCTTGTGTTCCGGTTATGCGCAACTGATTACCATCGCTATTGCTATGTCGACAGTGGCACACAAAACGGCAATCATTTCATCCAAGGCTCTCTTTACAGTGTTCAACCACTCGCAGCAGAAAATTTTCGCTTATACACCAAAAATCGCCGTTCATGGACGATTATGGATACACAAAATTTCGGTAAAATTGCCCAAATTGAAGTAGGTGCGTTCAGCGTCGGTGGAATACAAAACTGCATTGAAACAGGATCATTTAAAAAAGGGGATGAAAAGGGATTTTTTGATCTTCACGGTTCAACAATCGTTCTTCTCCTTCAAAAAGACAAAGTTAAGCTCCTTAAAGAAATTCAGGAAACAACAAGCGCAGGCTCAGAATATCGTGTAAAAATTGGCCAGACTGTTGCGGTAAAAATTTAGCACTATCATATAACAGTCTTTTTTGCATTAATCCAGCTCTTCATAATAAGCAGGTTTAATTTTTTGATATTATCTGATATATTACATATATGAAAATAATATCATGGAACGTTAATGGCATTCGTGCCGTTGAAAAAAAAGGCTTTACAGACTGGCTTTTAAATTGCGGTGCTGACGTGGTCTGCATTCAAGAAACAAAGGCACACCCTTCACAACTCACACAAAATATCTTGGCACCTGGTAGCGAAGAAAATATTCTTTTTCCAATTCCAGCAAAGGAATCAGCTTCGCCCGTCAAAATCGAAGATGAAAATGCATTATACAAATCGTACTGGTCATCAGCAAAAAAAGCTGGATATTCAAGTACGGCAATTTATTCAAAAAAACAACCTGATAAAGTTGAACTTCTCGGAAACTCTGAATTTGATGATGAAGGACGAGTGCTTTCTGCTTATTTCGGAAAAACAGTCATAATTTCTGCATATTTTCCAAACAGTCAGAATCAAGGAAGCCGCTTGGACTATAAACTCGGATTCTGCAACGCAATATTCGAATATCTGAAAAAACTCGTCTCAGACGGATTTAATATTGTCCTCTGCGGTGACTACAACATTGCACACAAAGCGATTGACCTCGCAAATCCAAAAGCAAATGAAGGAAACGCAGGTTATTTGCCAGAAGAACGTGAATGGATGGAATTTTTCACAACAAACGGATTCACAGACACATTCCGAAAATTCTGTCAGGAGCCAAAACAATACACTTGGTGGAGCTACCGTTTCCACGCCCGCGAAAAGGATATCGGATGGCGCATCGACTATCAGTGTGTCAACAATGATTTCATAAACAAAGTCAAATCAAGCAAAATATTAAAAGATGTCATGGGCTCAGATCACTGCCCAATCGAAATAGAAATCCAAGAATAAAAATAATGCACGGGTCTGGGTGATTCCAGTCCTGTGCCCTACAACTCGTCGCTCCGTCTGACAGAAGTCGGCCGTCCTCCGGACCTACACGTACCGAGAGAGGCTTCCCCATGCAGGCGTTCCCCGTAGCGGGCAAAAAAAAGCGGGCCGAGAGCCCGTGATGATGGATTTAAAAAGAAAAAGCCGGCGGCTCCCTACTTTCCCCCGTATCGGAGTATCATCGGCGCGGGGGTGCTTGACTTCCGTGTTCGGAACGGGAACGGGTATATCCACCCCACCA
>Ga0256405_10002206_pt1 | contig 46503 bp, 44 predicted proteins | sample RumenRJG_02DNA_FD_189096 | JGI IMG/M metagenome (GOLD analysis project Ga0256405, IMG submission 189096) | Bovine rumen microbial communities from Lethbridge, Alberta, Canada - RJG_02 | ecosystem: Host-associated > Mammals > Digestive system > Stomach > Rumen | place: Canada: Alberta... | reverse complement strand
GCATCCAGCCCGGTCTGGGCGTTCAGCGTACGTTTATCGGCGAGAACGCGATCCGCGCCATCTCGGCGCTCTGCGCCATGACGGGCAACGTCGGCATTCCCGGCGGCGGGGCAGGCGGCACCGTTACACCCAACGGCCATTACGAGGCCCAGGAGATGTTCAAGCCCGAGAACGGCTGCACCTATTCCACGCCGGTGTTCCTGTGGAGCAAGATCATCGACAAATGGGAGACCATGACTGCCGAAGAAGACGGCATCAAGGGTGCGGACAAGCTGCCCTGCGGCATCAAACTGATGTTCTCCCTGGCGTCCAACGTGATGATGAACCAGCATTCGGATCTGAACGACACCCAGCGAATTTTAAGCGATACCAGCAAGTGCGAGCTGATCGTAAACTCCGATCTGTTCTATACCTCCAGCGTCCGCTGGTCCGACATCGTGCTGCCTGGCGCGTCGCTGTTCGAGACCGAGTACATTCCTTCGGTCTGGAACTCCGACGACTACGTGCTGTACGCCAACCAGTGCACGCAGCCGCTGTTCGGTTCCGTCTTCGAATACGAATGGATGAAGCTGGTCGCCAAGGATATGGGCCTCTACGAAGCCTTTACCGACGGCTGCGAGACCCGGCAGGACTGGAGCCGCAAGATCTACAACGAAGACCTGCTGCCCAGAGAGCCGGAACTTCCGGATTTCGATACCTTTATGGAAAGAGGAGGCCACATGTATTCCGGCCCCTGTGACGAGCCAGTGGCGTTCCGGAAGCAGATCCGGGACGGCGTGCCGTTCGCAACGCCCAGCGGCAAGATCGAGATCTTCAGCAAACAATTGTTCGACATGCACAAACCGGACATCGGCGGCATTCCCAAGTGGTTCGACGGACCGGAAGGCCCGACGGACTATGCGGGGCTCAACAAGTATCCGCTGCAGCTGATCGGCTACCACACGAAGCGGCGCTGCCATTCCATCCACGACCAGAACCAGTGGATGGAGGAGCTGGATCCGCCCGCGCTGTGGATCCATCCCAAAGATGCTGCCGTAAGAGGGATCGAGGACGGCGACATGATCGAGGTATACAACGACCGCGGCACGGTGCGCATTCCGGCCTTCGTGACCGACCGCATCGTGAGAGGCGCGGTAGCGCTGTCCCAGGGCGGCTGGTATACACCGGACAAGGACGGGGTAGACGTGAGAGGCTCCATCAACGTGCTCACGTACGCCTATAAACCGTCTCCGGTGGCGAAGGGCAATCCGCAGCACACCAATCTGGTAGAGGTGCGGAAATACGACCCCGCAGAAGGCCAAAAACCGGCGAAATAAGAAGAGAAAAGCCCTGGACGATAAATGAGTCGTCCGGGGCTTTTTACGTATAGGAATCCTCAATCTTTAACGACGACCACACCATCATGGTGATGGTGGAGCAGGGACTATGCGTAAGCATTCTGTCGGAGCTGATGCTGCAGCTCGGCGGTTTCTGGACTTTTTCCGGGAGCGCATCGAAACGCTGATCTAGAAAGAAGGCAATAAAAAAGAACCGGGGGAGGTCCTCCCGGTCCTTTTAACGTCTGCAGGAGAGCTGCAGAGCGGCCGCAAACTGTTGTTATTTCAGCACTGTTGTTATTTCAGCAAGGTGCGGATGGTCTCGAAAGTAATATTGGGTACGTTCTCGAAGGTCTGCTTCATGTCGACGCGTTCGGTCACCATGTGGCCGTCGCGGCCGAAGGTGCCGATGTTTACAACGGGTACGTCGATCTCGCGGATCTTGGAGATATCGTGAAAGTACTTATACTTGGAGGACGGCATGTTGTCGTTCAGGTCGTCCACCGTGGACGGATCACCGCCCACAGCCATGAAGCTGGAGTCCGCGATGTACGGGTAGAACATGCGGGTCTTGATCTGACGGCCGGCCTCGGGGCGGACCTTCTCGACAGCGTCTTCGACTGCGTCGAGCAGCGCCTTCTCCATCGGCGTCTTGCCTGTCATCTCGATGTTGGCGGAGTACAGAGAGCCGAAGTATACGACGATGCAGGGGCTCTTGTCGTCCATCCACTTCCACATCTCCTGGATGACGGTGTTGCCGTAAACACGCAGATCCATACCCGGATCGGATTCGTGCAGTTCCTTCATGAACTTATCCATGGCATCCACGAATTCCTGGCCTCTGTTTGCCTTGATCTCTTCGTAGTATTCCTTATAGGTGAGAACTCTGGTCTTCCAGGGCAGCGGCGTGAACTTGACCTTGGAGATGTTGCAGAACCGCATGTACTGGCGGTTGAGGTACTTGATGACGTCGTCCATGGCATCGATGGCGACCTGTTTCGCGTTGTACAGCACCTGGGTCGGGGTCATGCCGTGGGTAAAGTAGTTGTAGTAGCCGTAGGCCACCAGCGCGGTCTGCACCGTGTAGCCGACCTTCGTATCCGCCTGTTTCAGGGAGATGGGCGGCACGCAGATCTCGCCGTAAGCGATATCGGAATAGTCGACGTTGAGGGAAATCTTGCGGGTGATCTCCGCCAGCAGCAGGTTTGGATCCAGTGCAGCGAAGGACTGGCCGACGTGGGCTTCCTTACCGAAGACAACATAGCTGGGTAGCGTCTTGCCGATGCAGCCGTAGTAGATGTAGCGGTTCTCGTCGCCAGGGTTGTAGTTGGTGGAATAGTCGGCGTTGATGCAGGCGATGTACTGCAGGCCTTCCTTCTTCTTGATCTTGACCATCTCGTCCAGCGCCGCGATGATGCCGCCGGACATATCTTCCTCGTCGCATTCGGCCACGTGGAGCAGGTAGCCGTCCAATTCATCCGGATGTTCCGCAAAATACTCCATGATGGCCATATGGCCGGCAACGCCACTCTTCATATCCAGAGCGCCGCGGCCGAACATGAATTCGCCGGACTTGATGTCGTCGATGACTTCCTGGGGCATCTTCATGGACAGGAACTGCTCGGGCAGCAGGTCGGGCCGGAAGGCCTTCTCCCAGAAGGTGCCGTAGTCGTCCACGCCGACGGTGTCGATGTGGCCGATCATGATAACGCAGCGCTTCGAATCGCCCTTGGTACCTTTTAAGTAGGCGATGTTGCTCATGCGGTCCTTTTCCTCCAGATTGGAGAACATGTAGTTCTGTTCCGGATGGGCCTGGAAGTAGGGGAGCTTGGCATAGAAGTCGTTAACATACTTTGCGACTTTCGCTTCGCCTCCGTCTCCCGCGTGGTTGATAGAGGGGATATTGACCATCTCTGTGGTCAGCTTCTTGACTTTTTCAAAGGAATCGAGATTCATAGGTGACCTCCTGATATTCTTCTCGATACGATAGCTCTCTGGTGCTTATTATAAAAAATGTGGTACAATAAACAAAATTACTATTTATTCTATTTGTATGAAAATAAGTTATAAAAAATGAATCGCTACATCGCATTAAAAACCATATTGGAATACGGCAGCTTTTCTCGGGCAGCGGAAGCGCTGGGCTATACGCAGCCGGCGGTCAGCAAGATGATCGCATCGCTCGAAGCTGAACTGGGCGTGAGCCTGGTAGAGCGGTCCCGCAGCGGCGTCGCTCTTACAGATGAAGGGAAAGCCGTCTATCCCATGATCGAACAGCTTCTGCTGGACCGCATGCGGATCAAGGAAAAGGCGGAGGAAGTGAGGGGCCTGGAGACAGGAACCCTTAGAATTGCAAGCATTGCCAGCGTTGCGGCCCAGTGGCTGCCAGATATTTTAAGCGGTTTTACGGCGCAGTACCCCAAGATCCGCATTCAGCTTCGCGTGGGCAACTATCACGATATGCTGGACCTGATCCAGACAGGATTAGCGGACCTGGCGATCTCTTCTGTGGAAGTGGGAGGCCCTTACCGGACGGAACCGCTCTGCGACGGACGCATGCTGCTGGTGCTGCCGAAGGGTCATCGGCTGGCTGCACTGGAGACCGTACCATTGGAAGCGCTGAGGGAAGAGCCGTCCATCTTATTGGAGCACATCGAATACTACGAGCCGCTGGGCGCATTGGCAGACCTGGGGATCTATCCGGATCTGCCGGTAGACATCCAAAACGACGACCAGGTGCTGATGGCTATGGTGGAAAAGGGGCTGGGCATCAGCATCTTATCGGAGCTGGCGCTGCAGCGCACGCCGTACGATCTGGAGATCCGTCCGACGGAACCAGCGATCTGGCGGCACATCGGCGCGATCTATAAAGACAAGAATGCGCTGCCGGCAGCTGCGCGGCGGTTTCTGGAATTCCTGAAGGAAAAGATCGATACGTTTCCATAACTTTCAAAAACCTTGATATTGCAACGTTTTTCTAAATAGTTTACCGTAATTAATTTATGTTATAGTATAAAAAGGAGCAGAAAAATGAAGGAAATCCCTGTAAAAGACCTATTTTCTTATATCGATCCGTTCTCGATCCATGAGGATCCTGCCATTGCGCTGGCGACGGATGGCAAGGAGACCAACGGATTGACCATAGGATGGGCCGAATACGGCGTTCTGTGGAGTAAGCCCGCCGCGACGGTCTACGTCCACAAGACCCGCTATTCCAAGCACATCTTCGATGAGGCAGAGTATTACGCGATCTGCTATCTGAAGCCGGAACACAAGAATGTGCTTGGCTATTTCGGCAGCGTGTCCGGCCGGGATGAGAATAAGATAGAAAAATGCGGTCTGACGACCGTAAAGGACGATCTGGCACCGTATTTTGCGGAGAGCCGTCTGGTGGTGATCTGCCGTGTTATGGGCAAAAACGACTTTGACCCGGCCAGCGTCGACGCAGGTGTCGCAGGATGGTATGCGCGCGAAGGCGTTCACACTTTGTATCATGGCGAAGTCGTAAAAGTGCTGATCGCAGAAGAATAAGTCTTGAAACAAGATATCTGTACAGCTTGAAATTACAATACCGGTCTGGATTTCCCGGACCGGTATTTGCGTGCAGGGGAGTGCTTTTGGATATCCATATCTATTCCTAAAATCACAGTTTTGGGAATAAATAGACCCATAAAACTAGCCCGGGGGAGTCCCCCGGGCTTTTCGCTACTATCTTGGAATATTAAGCCTCTTACGCATGGTCCGTGCTGTTCCAGGCACGGATGGCAACTTCCAGCGTTTCCAGAAACGCGGCTTCTCCCCAGGTGTTGATCTTCCAAAACACCGCCTGGCTTCCGCCTGTCGCGATCCCGCAGATGTCTGCACCGTCGTCCGTTTCTATAAACTGCACCGTCAGACTTGCCCGGTTGCCGCCCGCATAGCTGAACCTCTCATAGACTCTCAGTTCGATACGCTTGCCGCATACCGTATTCTTCGAAACTTCTTCCAGGCTCAGCGACACGCTTTGCTTTTGCAGTTCGCCATGGATGAATTCCACGATCTGCCCGAAGTCTCCCGTCAGATGCTGCTCCAATTTTGCCAATTTTCCGTCTCCAATCCCTTATGATCGTGCCGCGATCCCGCAAACCGTTGAAATTTCAACGCTTTCAGGACGCGAGACCAAAAATCGCCGATTTAAGCGATTTTTTTTGATTCGTCGATAAGTTATACCTTAAAAAACGTTTTTATTTTTCTCTGCGGGCGTTTTCCGCCGATTTTGCCGTCTTAAAACACGAACGGTACACAGCGCAGGAATTCGTAATAGTCATCCGTCTGCATCCGGATCGTGTGGGAATCCACCATCTCGAATCCCGGATAGTTTACATAGCGCGCTGCATCTCTGTGCTCCTTATAAGAGATCTGCAGATCGAAATGCTTCGGCAGTTCGCACATGGCCTTGGACAGATCCTGCTTTAAGGATTCTTCGACGCCGGCCCGGATGAGATCGCACACCAGCTGCGGCTGACGGCAGCGCGTGTATCCGCCGTAGCCGTCCTTGGCCCAGACCGTCTTGAGCATCGGGTGCAGATGCAGACTGTCTTCGGTGAGCATCTTGTCGCCGGACAGGAATACCGTGGGTACGCCGTAATATGCCGCACACCAGCTGTAGATCATGAACTCGGAACAATCTTCGCCGTTCAGCAGCACGCGTGTCGTTTTGGTCGTAAACGTATGGGACAACGGATTACCAATTTTTCCCGCCGCCGAATGATAGCCGATAAACAGCGCCGCATCGAATCCGGCTTCGATGCCTTCGACCATGGTCCTGGGACTGCCGTTGCTGGCCCGGATAACTTCTACGCATTTCGGCATCTCGTTCAGATCGATGTTGCGGCCGCCGTCGTGGGCATCCTTGACCACGATATAATCCGCCCCGGCTGCGATGGCGCCTTCACAGGCTGCCTTGACCTCCATGGTCATCTGTCTGGCTGCTGCCGGATATTCCTCTTCGCCGTGGTCCGTTTCCGGCCATATGGTCGTAAAAGCGGTGCCTTCGATGTCTGCGCTGATAAATACTCTCATGGATCTTCCTCCTAACCTGTTTTCCCGAAAACAGTTTCCAAGACCATTATAATCCCGATACAGGAAAAGCGACAGAAAAGTCTGCCGCTTATCGCTTAATGTATACAACTGAAAGCCAAACGCTACAGTTCCGTCGGGATGGTGATATACTGACCCGGCTGCAGATCGCCCGCGGAGATCCCGTTGAGTCTGCAGATCTGGAATACGACGCTACGCACATCCATATCCGCCGGACCGTATTCCTGAGCCAGCGCCCAGAGCGTATCGCCGGATTCGACTTTGACCTGTACGAACTCCTTGGTGCTGGCGCCGGACGCCGTGTTATAACCGAGCGCAGTGCTTACGATAAACGCCATCAGGACGAGCGTGACGGCTACGAATGCGGTGAATCTGGCCTTATTGGCAACTCTGTACTTTCTGTGGTTTCTCATGGTCGTTCTCCTCCAAGAACATTTGTTCGCAAGACCATAATAGCAGAACATTTGTTCTTTTGCAAGAACTTTTTTCAATTTTTCATAAAAAAAGAAGCGGCACCTTCGCACCGCTTCCAGGCTTGTTATTTCAACTGCGGAGCGTTCTGCTCCACGTCCTTTTCCAGGGCTTTTTCCGCCTCTTCTTTCTTCTTCCGCAGGTTCTGCTCCTGCAAGTCACTGCGGACTTTCCGCTGCATCAGGTCTCCCATAAACTCGCCCTGCCCTTTTTCCGCCATGTCTTCCATCAGCTCGGCAGCCTGCTGTCCAACAGATGTCCAACAGACAGCTGCATATTATACGATATTTTTATCTTTTAAGGTCTGCAGCGCCTTGATGACGCCGAATTTCGCGTGTTCGTAGGTAATACCGCCCTGGAAGTAGACGATGTAGGGCTCACGCATGGGCGCATCCGCCGACAGCTCGATGGAGCTGCCTCCCACAAAGGCTCCGGCTGCCATGATGATCTGGTCGGTGTATCCGGGCATGTCCCAGGGCACCGGCGTAACGTAGGAATCGATGGGAGCCGCCGCCTGCACGCCTTCGCAGAAGGCGCAGACCGCTTCCGGGGTACCTAGCTTGACCGCTTCCACGATATCGTTTCTCGGATCCTCCGGGCCTGGGCAGACCTCGTAGCCAAGGTCCGCAAACACCTGGGCGCACAGCGCAGCGCCCTTCACCGCTCCGATGGTCACCCGGGGAGCGATAAACAGCCCCTGGAACATGCTGCGGGTCTGGCCGAAGGTGAGGCCGCATTCGCCGCCGATGCCGGGGCTGGTGACCCTGGTAGCCACCTTGTCCACCAGATCCTTTCGACCTACTACGTAGCCGCCGGAGACAGCAAGACCGCCGCCGGGGTTCTTGATGAGAGAGCCCGCCATGATGTCCGCACCGACCTGCACCGGTTCTCTCGTATCCGTAAACTCGCCGTAGCAGTTGTCCACCATGCAGATGACGTCGGGCTTGACGGACTTGCAGGCCGCTGCCCAGGCTTCGATCTGGGGAATCGTCATGGCATTGCGGAACACGTAGCCCCGGGAACGCTGCAGCGCGCAGATCTTCGTGTTGGGACCGATCGCCTTCTTAACGCCTTCCAGGTCGATCTGATTGCCCGGCAGCAGGTCCACCTGCTTATAGGTGACGCCGAACTCCTTCAGATTGCCGTAGGCGTCGCCCTTCAGGCCGATGACGGTCTGCATGGTGTCGTAGGGATCGCCGTTGCAGTAGATGAGCTCGTCGCCGGGACGCAGCAGCCCCAGGTAGACGCTCGCCAGCGCGTGGGTGCCGTTGACGATCGTAGGACGCACCAGACCGGCTTCCGCGCCGAACACGTCGGCGTAGAGCTGTTCCAGGGCTGTCCGGCCTACGTCGTCGTAGCCGTAGCCCGTGTTCCAGGCGAAGTGCTGGTCGTTGATGCGCGCTTCCTGGAAGTGGTACAGCACCTTGTATTGATTGAAGGTCTGGATGTCGTCCAGTTTTTCGAACACGCCGGCCAGTTTCTTTTCTGCCGCCTGCGTACGGTCTAAGATATCGGCATCGATGCCGAACTGTTGTTTCAGATAATCGTATGTTGCTTGGTTCATAAAAAAATAAAGTCCTTTAGAAAAGAATTACGCGGTCTTCCAGGCTGCCTTCCACTTGCCTCTGCGGTAGCGGATCGTCATCAGCAGGCAGCGCATGGTCCAGTCGAGGGCCATGGGGAACCAGACGCCCAGCAGACCGAAGCCGAAGAATTTGATGAGGATGAAGGCCAGCGGCACGCGCACGCCCCACATGCCCACCATAGACATGACAGAGGAGAATTTCGTGTCGCCTGCGCCTCTCAGGATGCCGGAGACCGTGTTGGCGACCGCCACGAACAGTTCCGCAAAGGCCTGCACCCGCAGGGCCTGCGCCGCCATGGCGATGGCCTGTTCGTCCGTCGTAAAGATGCCGACGAGTTGCGGCGCGAAGATGAACATCAGCACCGCGCAGACCGCCATGATCTCACACGCGTACTTGATGCACTTGTTGCCCAGTTCGATGGCCTTGTTCGCGTTGCCGGCGCCCAGCCACTGCGCCACGATGGTGGTGGCCGCCACCCCGAAGCCGTTGATGGGCATGTAGCAGATAGATTCCGCCGTGTTGGCGTAGCTGTGGGCCGCCACCACGTGGTTGCCGAGGCCTGCCAGCATGCGGGTGGAGACCAGCTGGCCGCTGCTTAAGACCAGACGTTCGAGGGCGATGGGAATGCCCAGGCGGTACGTGCGTCTTAAGAGCAGGCTGTTGAAGCCGATCACCTTTTTGCGGTCGAACACCACCTGGTTGTCCTTGCGCAGCACGAAGTACATGGACAGCAGGCCGCTGCAGATATTGGCGAACGACGTGGCCGTCGCCGCGCCCGCCACGCCCATGCCGGCGCCGATCATGGGGAATGCCATCCCGAACAGGGAGATCGTGCGGCTGGGGAAGATCAGCAGATAGTTGAACACGACGTTGATGACGTTATGCAGCACGTTGCAGAACATCGGCCGTCTCGTATCGCCCATGCCCCGCAGCAGATTGCAGTTGATGGACAGCATGGCAAGGAAGATGCGGGTGTAGCCCAGGATGCGGATATAGTCTCCGGCATCGTCCCAGATCGAGACGTCCGCGTTCATCCAGCGGGCGAAATTCGGGGCGATCAGGAAGATGTACAGCACGTTCAGGAGCACGCCGAACCAGGCGATGTGGAACATGGCGTTGCGCATCACTTCCCGGGCGTCCTCCGGATGGTTCTCGCCGATGTAACGGGCCACCATGACGGAAAAGCCCAGCGCAAGGCCGTAGTTGAAGCCGTTCGTCAGCATCAGGATGGGCTGGTTGACCGCAATGGCGGCCGAAGCGTTGACGCTGATGTGCCCCACCATGGCCGTATCGACGTACATGGTGAGGATCTGCCCCAGCTCCTCGATAAAGCTGGGGATGACCAGACTGAAGATGAGCGTGCGGGCGGGAATGCTCGCATCGAGGATATTGAGTTGTCGGTGTCTGTTATTTGTCGGGGCCATTTCGGTTCAGGTCTTCTCCCCACTCAAAGTTCTTGATGAGTTCGCGTTTGGTGTTGAGCTTATGGGCGGCATAGAGCTGCGTCGTGGTCACATTGTCGTGGTCCAGCAGCTCCTGCACGTCGTAGATGGAATTGCCCCGCCCGATGAGAGACGTGGCCGCCGTGGCACGCAGCTTGTGGGGACTGTAGCCCTGCCTGCGGCTGGTTCCCATGGTGATGGACGTGTATTTCTTGACGACTTCCCGGATCTGCCGGTCCGTCAGCCTGGTGCCCCGCAGGGACAGGAGCAACGCGTCCTTATTCTCCTCGGACAGCGTATCGTCCGGCGCCCTCTCCAGGGTCACATATTCGTTATAGGCCTCGGTGATGGTGTTGTTGATGGGCATCACCGATTCCTTGCCCCGCTTGCGGTAGATCTTGAATTCGCCGCGCTCGAAGTTGAAGGAACTCAGGTTGAGCTGCTGCATCTCCGAAAGACGCAGGCCGTAGGTGACCAGCAGCAGAAGCATCAGCTTGTCGCGGTACTTCGTCTTCTCCCAGAACTGCTTTTCCCTGTCCGTCAGGCCCTCTCCCGAGACCACCGCATCCAGCATGCGCATCACTTCGTCATCCTGCAGCGCCTTGATGACCCGTTCGCCGGGCTTGGGCAGCCGGATGGGATCGAAGCCGTCGGTGATGTTCTTCTCTACCAGACCGTCGCGGTACAGGTACTTGAAGAACACGGAGACCGCGGACTTTTTATGGGCCAGGGCCGCATTGCCGTTCTCGTAGACCGTCACGTTGCCCTTCTCATCCTCGACTTTGTAGCGCCGGCAGTAATCGATAAAGAGATTCACGTCCATGGACGTGATCTTATTGAGATCGCCGGGCTGGATCTTCTTCATTTCCGTGCAAGTCTCCTGCAGTTCCGTTTCCTTCAGCAGATAGTGCAGGAAAAACCGCAGCTCCCGCAGGTACGAAAGCCGCGACATGGGAAGAACGCCGTTGCGCAGATACATGAAGTAGCCCCGCATCCAGCCGGGCAGTTCCCTTTCGATCTTTTCGCATTCCTCGAATATTTCGTTTTCCCGGGCCACCACGTTATCGGGCTTGTCCGACTTGTTGTGGACCCTTATCTTCCGTTCTTCAGCCATGTTGTTATCGTTTCTTTCATGCGGCCGTACGCCTCTTCGTCGAAGGCGTCTCCCTGCAGCGTGACCCAGTGCATCTGCGGATAGCGCCGCAGCCAGATGAGCTGGCGTCTGGCATAGTGCCGGGTGTTTTTGCGGATGAGCTCCGCCGCTTCTTCGATGGGACGGCCTTCGGAAAGGCAGTCGATCACTTCTTTATACCCGATGCCCTTCATGGCGATGTCCTTGCTCGTAAAGCCCTTCGCCATCAGGCTTCGGACCTCGTCCTCCAGCCCTGCCTCCAGGATCTTGTCCACCCTGCGGTCGATGCGGTCGTACAGCTCCCCGCGGTCCCGGTCTAAGCCAATTAAGAGGCTGTCGTAGTCCGGGTATGGAGTTTCGATATCGGTGAACGCCGCCAGTTTCGCTTCGCCGTGCTCCAGGCGCTCGATGGCCCGCAGCATGCGCTTTACATTGTTGGGATGGATGGCTTCGGCGGCATCCGGATCCAGGGAACGCAGGCGTTCGTGGACTTTCTGCGGGTCCTCCCCGCATTCCTGCCACACCCGCTGCCGGAAACCGTCGTCTCCCTTGGGCGCCGAAAAGTCCATGTCGTACAGCAGCGCGTTGATATACAGCCCCGTGCCGCCGCTGACGATGGGCAGTTTGCCGCGCGATGCGATCTCCGCGATATAGGAGCGGGCCAGTTTCTGATAGTCCGAGACGTTGAAGGGCGTCTTCGGGTCGATCTCGTCCACGAGCCAGTGCTTCGCCTGGGCGCGCTCTTCCGGCGTGGGCTTGGCGCTGCCGATATCCATGTACTTATAGAGCTGCATGGAATCGGCGGAGACGATCTCTCCGCCGCAGTCCCGGGCGATCCGGATGGCGTATTCTGTTTTGCCGCAGGCCGTCGGACCCGTTAAAAACAGGACTTTCATCGGTTATTTTCTCTTGAACTGGCGTTCGATATCGCTTTGGCTGAAGGAGATCAGGGTCGGCCGGCCGTGGGGGCAGCTGAAGGGATTTTCGCAGCGGTCCAGCCGCAGGAACAGTTCCTTCATCTCGGACAGATCCAGCTTATCGTTGGCTTTGATGGCCGCCTTGCAGGCGTTGCTCGTCAGTTCTTCTCTCTTGAGCTGGATATCCTGCGCGCGGATGCTGTCCTGCTCGAGGATGTGGATGGCGAAATCTTCCGCTTCCTGCAGATCCATGCAGGACGGGATCTCCTTGATGACGACGTCTCCCATGCCGAACTCCTCGATGCGGTAGCCGAGATCTGCGAGCATCTTCAGTTTTTCCGGCGCTCCGCTGCGAGAGGCAGATCCCAGCTGCAGCAGCACCGGAGCCAGGATGGGCTGGGACACCTTCTCCGCACCATTGAAGATCTTCAGCAGCTGTTCGTACAGGATGCGCTCGTGGGCCGCGTGCTGGTCGATCATGTAGACGTGGGTCTCATCCTTCGCGATGATGTACGTGGCGAAGGCTTCGCCGATGATCTGCAGCGAGGAGAACAGGAACCTGGGCTTTGCGTCTTCCGGTTCCGCAGGCGATGCGCCGTAAGGACGGATCTCCTCCTGCACCTGCATGCTGCGTTCCGATTCCTCCCGCAGCTTTGCGAAAACGTTCTTCGCATAGGATGCTTCTTGAGTAGACGGTAAAGGATTTATGTCTACAATATTCAGATATTCCGACGGATCCGCCGGAGTTTCCGTTTTTTCAAGATCCCCGAATCCCTTGGAAACTTCGCTTTCATAGGGTTTCGCATACACCGTCTCCGCTTCCCGGCTGACAGGTCTTGCGATCTCGGAGGATTCCGCGATGCCCTCCTGTTTCAGCAGGCTGCGGCGGATGGCGCGGATCATGAATTCGGATACGCCCCGCTCGTCGTAGAACTTGATCTCCGTTTTATGGGGATGGATGTTCACGTCCACGCTGCGGGGGTCAACGTCCAGGAACAGGAACGCCGCCGGGTGCCTTCCCTCGAACAGTTTATCGGAGAACGCCTCCTCCAGCGCATCTTCCATCACCTTGCTCTTGACCCAGCGCCCGTTGACGAAGAAGACCTGCATCCGCTTGTTGTTGCGGGAATAAGCAGGCGCCGATACAAATCCCGCCAGGCTGCGCCCTTCTTCCTCTGCCGTCTCTCCTTCGATAGAGACCAGACCCCTTGCCATCTGGGGGCTGTAAAGCGTGAGGATCGCCGCTTTCAGATCGCCCTTTCCCAACGTGGAATACAGGATCGTTCCATTGGAGATGAGGCGGAAACGCACGCCCGGATACGCCAGCGCCATCTTCGACACATAATCGGAGATGAGGCTCGCTTCGGCGTTGTCCGGCTTTAAAAACTTGCGCCGGGCCGGCGTGTTGTAGAACAGGTCCGTCACGATGATGGTCGTGCCGTCCTCGCAGGCAGCTTCGGTGATCTCTTCGGCGATGACGCCCTCCAGCCGGATGCGGGTGCCGCTCTTGGCATCCTTCGGTTTCGTGACGAGTTCTATCCGGGAGACCGCCGCGATGCTGGCCAGAGCTTCTCCCCGGAATCCCAGGGTGCCGATGGCGTTCAGGTCGTCCTCCGTCGCGATCTTGCTGGTGGCGTAGCGCATAAAAGCCAGCTCCACCTCGCCCGCGGGAATGCCGCAGCCGTTGTCCGTGACCCGGATATAGTCTTTGCCGCCTTTGCGGATCTCGCAGGTGATGCTGGTGGACCCGGCATCCACGGCGTTTTCGATGAGTTCCTTGACGATGGAGACGGGACGCTCCACCACTTCGCCGGCTGCGATCTTATCGGATATTTCTCTCGGTAATGCGCGTATCATTTACTGTCTTGCCTTCTCCTGTAGTTCTTCCAGGATACCGATGGCCTGGGACGGCGTGATGTTCATCAGGTCCAGATTCCTCACCATGTTGGCCAGTTCGCTGTCCACAGGCATAAACAGACTGAGCTGGGCTTCCGCAGCCGGTTCCTTCTTTTTGGCCGGCTTCGCCGGTTCTGCCGGCGCTGCGATGGAGGGCTCACCGCTCTCCAGGGAATCCAGCTTCGCCTGGGCGCTCTCCAGCACTTCCTTCGGCACCCCTGCCAGCTTCGCCACGTGGATGCCGTAGCTGCGGGAAGCGCTGCCCTCCACGATCTTGTGCAGGAACACGATGTTGCCGCCGGTCTCGGATACGTCCACGTTGAGATTCTTAACGCCCCTGAGGGTATCCGCCAGGGCCGTGAGTTCGTGATAATGGGTGGCGAACAGGGTCCGCACCCGCTTCTTTTCCTTCGTGAGCCGCTCCACCGTCGCCCAGGCGATGGAAAGCCCATCGTAGGTGCTCGTGCCGCGGCCGATCTCGTCCAGGATGACGAGACTCTTCTCCGTTGCGGTGTTCAGGATATAGGCCAGCTCGCTCATCTCCACGAAGAACGTGGACTGACCCATGGCGATGTTGTCCGAAGCGCCGATGCGGGTGTAGATGCGGTCGCAGAGGCCGATCCGGGCGCTCTCCGCCGGCACGAAGCAGCCCGCCTGAGCCATCAGCACGATGAGAGCCAGCTGCCGCATATAGGTGGATTTACCGGCCATGTTCGGACCGGTGATGAGCAGCATGCTGGAATCGCTTCCGTTGAGATACAGGTCGTTGGACACGAAGACGCCGTCCCGGATCGTCGTTTCGATGACGGGATGTCTGCCTTTCGAGATGACGATCTCGTCGCCGTCCGTCACTTCGGGCTTGACGTAGTTCAGCTTGACGGAGCTTTCCGCGAAGCTGCACAGCACGTCGGTCTGCGCGATGGCAGAGCCTGTTTTCTGCAGCACGTCCGAAACACCCTGGATCTTCTGCCGCAGTGCCGTAAACAGCCGGTATTCCAGGTCGTTGATCTTCGCCTGGGCGTTCAGGACGATGCTCTCCATCTCCTTCATTTCCGAAGTGATAAAGCGCTCGCCGTTCACGAGGGTCTGCTTGCGGATATAGTTGTCCGGCACCTGGTCCTTAAAGGAATTGCTGACCTCGATATAGTAGCCGAAGACCTTGTTGAAACCGACCTTGAGCGTCTTGATGCCGGTGCGTTCCTTTTCCGTGTTTTCCAGCGAGGCGATCCAGAGTTTCGCGTCCTTGGAACTGGCCTTCAGGTCGTCCAATTCGCTGCTGTAGCCGTCCCGGATCATCACCCCTTCGCGCACGGAGAACGGCGGTTCGTCCACGATGGCCCGCTCGATCTCGTCTGCGATCTCCGGCAGAGCATCCATGGCTTCGGACAGTTCTCCCAGCAGCCCCGCCTGCCCCCGCAGCGCATCCTTGATGTCGGAGGCGTGCAGCAGCGAGGTCTTTAAGGCGATCAGATCCCTGGCGTTGGCCGTGCCGCAGGCAAACCGCGCTGTGAGCCGCTCCAGGTCGTACACATATTTCAGGGATTCCCGCAGATCGTTGCGCAGCAGGATGTCCTCCGTCAGCAGTTCCACGGCGTCCAGCCGGGCCCGGATGGGTTTCAGGGAGTTCAGCGGCTGCCGCAGCCACTGCTTCATCTTGCGTGATCCCATAGCGGTCCGGCAGCGGTCCAGCACGCCCAGCAGCGAACCCTGTACCTTGTGCTCGAACAGGGTCTCCGTCAGTTCCAGGTTCTTGATGGTGGCTTTATCCAGGTTCATGGAATCGCCGGCGTCCCGGATCTGCAGTTTCTGCAGATGGGTCACGTCCTGTTTCTGCGTCTGGCGGATATAGCCCAAGATGGCGCCGACCGCATAGAACAGCAGCGGTACGTCCTCTTCTGCAAGGCCTGCCGCTTTTTCCGACGCCGCATCGAAATGCCGGCAGATGTTGTCGGAGCAGGCCCGCTGTCCAAACAGCTCGTTTCCGCCTTTGGAAACGTACAGGCTGTCCATGTAGGACAGCTGTTCCCAGAGCCAGGGATCTTCCTCTTCGGAAACATTGACGAGGACTTCCTTGGGCTGGATCTTCGTGATCTGAGCCAGCAGCATCTGGCGGCAGTCCGTCCCGCTCAGCTGCAGCGCGGAGAACTCGCCGGTGGAGATGTCGCACCAGGCAAGACCAAATCCATCGTCTCCCTCGTACAGCGAAGCCAGAAAGTTGTTGTCTTTTTCATTCAGGATGGCGTCGGACAGCACCGTGCCGGGCGTGACCACACGGATGACGTCCCGCTCCACAAGGCCTTTGGAGAGCGCGGGGTCGGTCAGCTGTTCGGCGATGGCGACCTTATAACCCTTCTCCACCAATCTCGCAATATAGTTTTCGCAGGCATGGTAAGGCACCCCGCACATCGGGGCTCTCTCTTCCTCGCCGCACTGCTTGCCGGTGAGGACCAGATCCAGTTCCCTGGCGGCTGTCTTGGCGTCGTCGAAAAACATCTCGTAGAAATCGCCGAGACGGTAAAACAGGATGCAGTCGGGATACTGCTCCTTCGTCGCCAGATATTGCCGCATCATGGGTGAATATGCCATGCTTACCTCTGTTTCTTAATCCAATTCTTTATGTGCATCGCTCACGACGGAAGCGATCTTTTCTTTATCTACGCTGCAGGCCGGATCTTCCTCTTTGCGGAGCAGCACCAGATACTCGATATTGCCCTTTGTGCCTTTCACCGGCGAATGGTCCAGGTCCAGGACGGAAAAGCCGCTGTCCAGAGCATAGCCCAGCACGTTTTCGATCACCTGGCGGTGGATGGCCGGGTCACGGACGATGCCGTTTTTGCCCACCTGCTCCCTGCCCGCTTCGAACTGGGGCTTGATGAGGCACACCATCGGCGCGCCATCCTTCAACAGGGACGCCGCCGGGCCCAGGATATGTTTCAGCGAAATAAACGACACGTCGGTGCACGCAAAATCCATCCGATCCGCGAAATCCGAAGGCTCCGCATACCGGAAGTTGTACTGTTCCATGCAGACGACCCGCTCGTCGCTGCGCAGCTTCCAGACCAGCTGGTTGGTACCGCTGTCCACGGCGTAGACCTTACAGGCGCCCCGCTGCAGCATGCAGTCCGTAAACCCGCCGGTGGAGGAACCGATATCGATGCAGACGAGCCCCTTCATGTCCAGACCGAAGCGGTCCAGGGCCCGTTCCAGCTTCAGTCCGCCCCGGGACACGTAGGGACAGTCGTCCCCTCTCACTTCGATGTGCGCGTCTTCTGCGACCGCCGTTCCGGCTTTGTCGCAGCGCTGTCCGTCCACGAACACGAGCCCCGCCATGATGATGCGCTTCGCTTTTTCCCTGGTCTCGCAGAATCCCTGCTCCACCAGAAGCACGTCAATCCTGCTCTTCAAGCCAGTTCACCGCCGTTTCCGCGATCGAAGCCGCATCCAGTCCGTAACGTTCTTTCAGTTCTTCCGTGCCGCCGTGTTCGATAAAGCGGTCCGGCCAGCCCATCACCTTGATGCGCACGTTTGCCTGTTTTTTTGCGGCATAAGCCGCAATGCGCATGCCCACGCCCTCGTAAATGTCCCCGTCCTCCAGGGTGATGACGTGCCTGTACTGTTCGAAGATACCGTCCAGGAAGGCTTCGTTGAGTGGCTTTAATACCCGTAAGTTATAGACCGCGCAGTGGATGTTCTTTCCGTCCAGGATCTCCGCGGTCTTCAGCGCGTCGGACACGCTGCTGCCTGCCGCCAGGATACACATATATCTGCCGTCCCGCATCTGCTGTGGCCGGCTCACGCCTGCTGCGATAGCGTATTCGGACAGGTCGGCCGCCTTGCCTCTCGGGTAGCGGATCGCCACAGGCCCGTTCAGGTTGAGCGCATACTGCAGCATCGCCACCAGTTCGGGGCCGTCTTTGGGCGCCAGCACCGTCATGTTCGGCATCGAGGAAAGATAAGCGATGTCGAAGCTGCCCTGATGGGTCTCACCGTCGCGCCCCGTTACGCCGCTTCTGTCCAGCGCGAACACCACAGGCAGATTCTGCAGGCAGACTTCCGTGATCACCTGATCGTACGCCCGCTGCAGGAACGTGGAATAGATGGCTACGACGGGTTTGAGCCCGCCCAGCGCCAGACCCGCGGCAAAGGACACCGCGTGCTGCTCCGCGATGCCGGCGTCGAATACGCGGTTCGGGAACTTCTCTTTCATGACGGAAAGGCCGGTAGCGTCCGTCATGGCTGCGGTGATCGCAACGATGCGGTCGTCTTCCGCCGCTTCTTCCGTCAGCGCCGCGCCAAACAGCGCGGAATAGGTATCCGTCGAGGGCGAATCCGCCGAGATGGCCATGGAAGGGTCGAACGGCCCGATGCCGTGAAATTTGCTGGGGTTCTTTTCGGCAGGGATAAAGCCTTTGCCCTTCTTCGTAATGACGTGGATAAAGACAGGCCTCTGCTGTTCTTTCGCAGACTGCAGCACCGTCGTCATGGCGTCGATGTCGTGGCCGTCCACGGGACCGTAGTACTTAAAGCCCATCTGTTCGAAGATGACGCCGGGCACGATGGCATACTTCAGCGTATCTCTTGCAGAGGTAAGGCCTCTCTGCAGCCGCGGCATGTTCGCCGTCGCGGTCTTGATGCTCTTCTTGATGCCCAGGTAAGGCGCGGACGTCCGCAGCTGCTGCAGGTGTTTAGCTACGCCGCCGACATTTTTGCTGATGGACATCTCGTTGTCGTTGAGCACGACGATAAGCGGCGTCTTCTCCGCTCCTGCGCTGTTGAGCGCTTCGAACGAAACGCCGCAGTTTAAAGCGCCGTCGCCGATCACAGCCACGCAGGCATAGTCCTCGCCCTTCAGATCCCGGGCTTTGGCGTAGCCGAACGCCGCGGATACGGAAGATCCGCTGTGACCCGAATCGAAGGCGTCGCTCCTGCTCTCCATACGTTTGGGGAAGCCGGAAAGACCGTCCAGCTGACGCAGGGTCGTCATGTCGTCCCAGCGTCCGGTCAGCAGTTTATGGACGTAGGTCTGATGCCCCACGTCCCACACGATGCGGTCTTTATAGACGTCGAAGACGCGGTGCAGCGCAAGGGTCAGCTCCACGACGCCCAGATTGGACGCCAGGTGACCCCCGCAGGAAGATACATCATCCAGGAGCTTCTCCCGGATCTGCACGGCCAGAAGCTCGAGGCTCCGCGTGCTCATATGTTTGACGTCATCCGTCAGAAGATGTTTAGGGATTTGATTTTCCATTATTGAATGATCTCAGATTCCAGGAAGTCGATGATGTAATTAAAGACTTCCGCTTCGTCGTAATACTTTTCCATGGCGTCGCGCGCCTTCGCCAGGTGACCCATGGCCAGCTCCACGGACTTCTCCAGACCGTAGAGCGCGGGGAATGTCGCTTTATCCAGTTGCGCGTCCACATGGGTCTTCTTGCCCAGGGTCTTCTCGTCGCCGATGATGTCGAGGATGTCGTCCACGATCTGGAACGCCAGACCTATGTGTTCGCCGTAGGTGCGAAGATCCGACAGCAGCTGCTCGTCTGCGCCGCCAAGATATCCACCCGCCAGCGTGACGCTTTTAATGAATGCCGCCGTCTTGTTGGCGTGGATAAAAGTGAGCATCTCTTCCGAACAGGCTTTCCCTTCGTTCTCCACGTCGGCGACCTGTCCGGCGACCATGCCGCGCACCCCTGTGCCTTTCGTCAGTTCGAACAGTGCGCGGGTCAGACGCTTCAGCCTGTCCTCGTCGTCCAGGAACAGCAGCATCTGCTTGCCCATCACCTCGTACGAAGCGGACAGCAGCGCGTCTCCCGCAAGTATAGCGATATCTTCGCCGTAGACCTTGTGGTTCGTCAGCATGCCGCGGCGGTAGTCGTCGTTGTCCATGGCCGGCAGATCGTCGTGTATGAGCGAATAGGTCTGAATGAACTCTGCAGCGCAGGCAAACGGCAGCAGGAACTCTTCCTTTTCGCCGCACATCAGTCCGGCAGCCATCATCAGGACCGGACGGATCCGTTTGCCTCCGGCTGTAAGGCTGTAGCGCATGGAATCGTACAGCGTGCTTACTTTCTGGTCGATGACGGGCATAAAGTCCAGGATGTGATCGTTGATGAGGTTTTTCAGACGGTTGAATTCAGGACTGTTCATTCTTCCATTTCCTCCAGCGTGCCTTCGGAAGGCTTATAGATCTCGATCTTCTGCTTAGCGTTATCCAATATGCCTTTGCAATGGTTGTATAACAGAATGCTTTTATCGTAAACCGAGACGCTCTGTTCCAGGCTCAGCCCGCCGCTGCGGAGGCTGTCCGCTGCATCCTCCAGGGCCTGCAGCGCTTCTTCGAACGTCATGTCCTCAATTATCTTTTCTTTCATGCGCATTCACCTCCTGTACGGTAACGAGCGCAGTTCCGTCCGCAAACTGCAGCGTAAGCGGCTGCCCCGGCTGCAAACGTCCGGCGCTTTCGATCCAGCTCCCGTCTTCCCCCTGCACCATGGCATAGCCTCTCTGCAGCACGTTTTTCGGATTGGAGAGATCGGCGTCCGTCTTCAGCTGGGAAAGCCTGCTTTCCGCCTGCTGCAGCAGGCTGCGGATGCTGCCGTCCGCGCTTTCCTTCAATCGCTGCAGCTTTAGGCCGTAGTTTTCGAATCCGCTCTTCAGATTGGCGTACAGCCTCTCCGGCGTGTAGAACGACAGCGTATCGATGAGGGCCGCCATGTGGGGCACCGCCAGTTCTGCGGCTGCTGTAGGGGTCGCGCCCCGCAGGTCTGCCGCATAGTCCGCGATGGTAACGTCCACTTCGTGACCCACCGCAGAGATCACCGGGATCTTCGAAGCACGGATGGCCCGCGCTACGATCTCCTCGTTAAAGCTCCAGAGATCTTCCGCCGAACCGCCGCCTCTGCCCGCGATGATGACATCCAGATCCGGAAACAGGCGGTTCATCTCCGACAGGCCTTCCGCGATGCTGGCTGCCGCGCCGTCGCCCTGCACCAGGCAGGGATAGACCAGCACGTCCACCAGCGGATTGCGGCGCTTTACCGTCGTTATGACGTCGTGCACCGCAGCGCCCGTAGGCGAAGTGAGCACGCCGATGCGCTTCGGAAACGCCGGGATCGTCCGCTTTAACGCCGGGTCGAACAGGCCTTCCGCATCCAGCTTTTTCCGCAGGTTTTCGAAGGCGATCTTCAGCGAGCCTTCGCCCTGCACGTCCAGGTCGCGCACGTAGACGGAATAGCTGCCGCCCCGTTCGTACACGGAAACGCTTCCGTACAGGACGACTTCCATGCCCTCCGAGATGTCGTAGCGAAGCGTCTGTACCCGTTCCCGCGGTAGAAAACAACTGATGCGGGACGTCTCGTCCTTCAGCGTAAAGTACCAGTGACCCGCGGAATGTTTCGTCAGGTTGGAGATCTCGCCCTTAACGGACAGGTTCATCAGGATAGGATCCGTCGCCAGGATGCGGCGGATATAGCTGTTCAGTTGTGAGACCGATACCGGTTTTAACGGCACGCGGCACCTCCCAGGAGACTCACCCCGGCAGCGTTGTCGCTGCAAAGGCGCGCGTCTCCGAATCTATATCCCTTATTCTTGCAATATCTTCTTAAAAAAGCGCTGCAGGCGACACCGCCGGTCACCAGGACGTTCGCAGCGCCGGTCTCCTCACAGGCTGCATCCGCGATGCGGCAGAAGCTCTCCGCGATGCGCTCCATCGCGAAATATGCTGCAGCCTCTTTGGAGAGCGTCTGTCCGATTTTCGGCGATTTCAGCTGCGTTTCCAGCCCGGAGAGGTTGAGATACGTTTTCTGCACAAAAACGCGGGAAAACGGATTTTTTTGACCTTCTGGCGCAAATCTGCAGGCCAGGTCGTCTATCGACTTCCCTGCCGGGAACGGATAGCCCAGATCCACGCCCATGCGGTCCAGCAGCTGACCGTAGGAAATGTCCTTCGTACCGCCGCAGATCGTATAAGAAACGCCGCTCTGCCCGTCTGTTTCCCGCAGCACGAGTTCCAGCGTGCCGCCGGACAGATGCGCGCAGATCAGGGGTCCACCGGAAAGCGGATCGATCCCGTTCCCGTGGGCTGCCGCCCAGATGTGACCCTCCTGATGGGAACACAGAACGAGCCTGGCGCCGGTCTGGGCTGCCAGGATGCGGGCTGCGTGTACGCCTGCCGTAAACACCGGCATATAGGAACCTTCCTGCGGCCGGGGCTTTTCGCTTACCGCGATGCAGCAGATCTCTTTGCCGTAGACCGGAAGCACCCGCTCCAGCAGATCCGGCAGGTTCTGCCAGTGCTGAAACAGCGCGTCGGACTGGCGCAGACCCTTTTCGCCCTGTTTTACCGTAAGCAGGATGCGCTCATCTGCGAGGATCTCTCCGGTATCCGCGTCCGTTACGGTGACGGAGGTCGTATAGTTGCTGGTGTCCAGTCCCAGGACGAGCTTACGCATCGGCTTTGCGGCTGCGGGAGAAATTGCCCAGCACGCCGTTTACGAATTTTCCGGATTCTTCGCTGCCGAAGGTCTTGGCCAGGGTCACGGCCTCGTTGATCGCCGCGCTCTCCGGCGTGGGTTCGCTCAGGTAGCAGATCTCGGCGATCGCCAGCCGCAGCACCGCCAGATCGACCTTGGCCAGTCTGTCCTTGTGCCAGTTCTTTGCGTTGGCTTCGATGGCAGCGTCCACCTCTTCCATATGATCGACGAACGCGTTATACACGCCGTTTACGTAGTCTTTCTGATTCTCCGGCGGATAGAATTCCAGGAACGCGTTCTTGCATTCCGGGGAGAAATCGTTTCTCGCTTCCATGGAGAAGAGCATCTGCATGGCTAATTCTCTGGCTTTGGATCGTTTCATCGGTTCTGTTCGTTTCCTTTCGCACCGTTGGGGCTTACGCCCATGATGTGTATGTTTACCTGGGAGACTTTGCGGTCCGTAAAGTCCTCCACTCTGTGTTTTACGTTCTCCTGGATGTTCCAGGCGGTATCGGGGATCTTCGCTCCGAACGAGACGTTCAGATAAACGTCGATCTCGAGGCCTTTTTTCGTGTCGGCGATCTTAATGCCTTTTGCGCCGTCCTTCTCCTTGCCGATGGATGCCATGGCGGGCAGCGGCGCCATCTCCGCTACGCCCGTCGTATGCAGCACCGCGTTCATCGCGCAGATCGATACGATCTCCTGCGGCATCTTCTCTTGTAAAGAAAATTCGTTCATTGTTGCACGTCAAAAAACCGGCCGACAAAATACCAAGTTAATTATACCAAAAAGGAGGCGGTTCTTCAACGGAACTGCCTCCTTCTCTGCATATCGTTTTCTGTTTTACAGGCTGTTGAGATACTCGGCTTTGTACTGTTCGAACGTCGCCGCATCTTCCGCGAAATTGTGTTCGCCGGAGCCGTCCCCCTTCAGCACGTAGTAGATATAGTTCGTGGTGGCCGGATACAGGGCGCCTTCGATGCTGGCTTCCCCGCTGGAGCAGATCGGTCCGACGGGAAGGCCCGCATAAGCATAGGTGTTATAAGGCGAATCGACTTCCAGATCGCTGTAGTAGACTCGGTCCTTCCACTCGCCCAGGGCGTAGAGCACCGTAGCGTCGATCTGCAGCTTCATGCCAATGTTCAGCCGGTTATAGATGACGGATGCGATCTTGTCCCGGTCCGTCGCCGCCTTGGATTCCCGTTCGACCAGGGATGCCAGGGTCACCATTTCGTGAACGGTAAGTCCGTTGACGGTGCCGCCCTCCGTGCCGCCGGCTTCCTGCCAGAGCGGCGTAAACACGGCGTCGAACTGGCTCAGCATGCGCTCCACGATGTCGTGCGCCGCAGCCCCCACAGGCACCCGGTAAGTCTCCGGATACAGGAATCCTTCCAGACGGTTCGCCTTCGCCGAGACCGTGCCGCTGGGATCCGCCTCGTTCGTGACCCCATTCAGGAACCAGAAGACAGACTCCCAGTCCTCCTCGCAGGCTGCGTAGAATTCCTCCGGACTTGCGATGAGTCCTTCCTCCGCCAGTTTTTCCGCCGTATCCTTTATGGTGTAACCCTCCGGGATGGTAAAGCTGACTTCCGCCTTGCGTCCGTTCTGCAGCAGGTCCATGATCTCGCTCGTCGTCATGGACGGCGAGAACTGATAATCGCCCGCCTGGAACGTACCGTCCAGCCCGTTCAGCCTGGATTTCATCTTAAACTTCTTAACATCCGGAATGATGCCGTTGTCGTACAGGATCTGGGCGATGCTCGTCGTCGTCGATCCCGCCGGGATGCTGACAGAGATCATCTCTGTATTTGCCGGATCCAGGGCCACGTCGTATTTCTTATAATCCGTGTAGACCTTGCTCGCGATGATGTAGATCAGCACGAATATGACGATGAGCAGCAGGATCACGATCTTTAAGCCGCCCTTCTTTTTCTTTTCTCTTCTTCCAGCCATATGCTTTCGTTTTCCTTTCGAATACGGAATAAACCATCAGAGATTATACCATAACCGGCCCTGTTAATCCATTGGCTCTACAGAAGCTTCATCATCCACAGCATGTCCGCATAGGTGCCGTCGGCGTATTTCATATTGCGGGGCAGTCTACCGAAGACCTGAAACCCAAGGCTTTCATACAGTGCAATCGCTGCCGTGTTCTCTGAAGCCACTTCCAGTTCCGCCTGTTCGTAGCCGTATTCCTTTGCCAGGGTCAGAACGTGCTCCATCAGCATGCAGCCGATGCCGCAGCCCCAGTACTCCCTGTACAGCGCGATGCCGATCTCACAGCGGTGGGCTGCCCTGCGGTGGGGCGCTGAATGGAAAACGCTGCAGCTGCCTGCGATGCGGCCTTCCACCTCCGCCAGCGCCATGCATTCCCGTTCCGCATCCAGACGGCCCTGCAGAAACTGTCCTTCCAGTTCCGGAGTCATGCTGATCTCATCAGGCTCGCGCAATAAAAAAGGAGTCTCCCCGCTGGTCGTCTTCAGATAGTCGATGAGCGCGGGCGCATCGCTCAGTTTGGGACTGCGCAGCAGCACGCGGCGCCCCTGTTTATCGATCTTTTCTACCGGTTCAAAACGCATAATAAAAATTCCCCTTTCCCGCCCTCGCTCTGCAGGCAAATATCTGGTCGTGCGCGATACGCGATGCCGGATGCGTGGATACGCGATCGGAGCATACGGTATTCTCGGGGATTCGAACCCCGGGCGGGCTCTGCCGCCCTCTTCCAACTGATGGTCTTGCGACCGGTGCAGCTGTCCGCCGCTGCCGCGTGATATTCACCCCTGCAGAACTACCGTCTGCAAAACTTATTCCATCAGGTCTGCCGTCCAGTTCGCCTGCTGGATCTTGTTGTCCAGCAGCCGGATCTCCTTGGCCAGTTCGTCCGCTTTCTTCTGCAGCTGCGCAGCTTTCAGCACGGGAACGATCTTGATCTCCGTATTGCGGGCCCGCTGCGTGGACTGGGAGGCGGCGTACAGAATGTCGCGGTAGGCGCTCTGCTTGACCCGCAGAACGTCTTTCTTCGCGATCAGCTCCGTCAGCGTCTGCCCGTCCACTTTATAGGCGCAGTTCGTCAGATTGATCTGACGGATGAGGTATTCCAGCCGCGCGAGGCTCTCCTCCAGTTCCTTCATCAGTTTGTCCGGGTCCTCCGCCGGCTTTTCGCCTTCCTGCACCAGCACGTTGTTCTGGATGCGCATGCGAAGCTGCTCGATCTTGCGGTTGAGATCCGCTCTTTCCTGTAAGCTTTCTGCTAATTTCATCGTCTTTTGCTCCTTATTTTCTTAAATATTCCGAATTTACCGGAAACTCGAAATACGTATCCGGATACGGTTCGTCCTTCAGCGTAAAATGCCACCATTCGCAGTCGATGGGCACAAAGCCGCAGCGCACCATGGTGCTCTGCAGCAGCATGCGGTTGGCATATTGTTCCTTCGTGACCCCTTCGAAATCCGGATGCGACAGTTCGCCGAAGAAATCGAAGGGTCCGCCCATATCCACTTCCTTGCCGGTCTTCATGTCCAGCAGCGTAAGGTCGATGGTGCTGCCACGGCTGTGGCTCGACTTGCTCGCTACGTAGCCCTTTTCGAACAGTTCTGTCTTCTGCAGATCCGGGTAGAAATACGGTTTCATCCGCACATCGGTATCCTCGATGCCCCACAGCACAAAATGCCGTACGGCAGGAGCCGGACGGTAGGCGTCGAAGATCTTCAGCCGGTAGCCATAGACGTTCATTTCGTTCGCGACGGCTTTCAGCGCTCTTGCCGCTTCGATGGTGCACAGCGCCACCGGCTCTTCGTAGCCGTCGATGCGGTCGCCGATAAAATTATAGGTGGAGTAATACCGTATCTCCTGCACGATGCCGGGTACGTATTCCCCCAGGACGACAAATCCGGAAGGATCCATCGTCACCTTCTTCTCAAAATCAGTCATAATCTATTCCATTTGTTTTATGAGCCACGCAAAGCCCTTCGCCATGCGCAGATCCGGTTCTTTAAAGTGATTGCCCGGGTTCCACTCCAGGACGGTCCGCATGCCGTTCTCCGAAAGATAGGTATGAGCCGCCCGCACGCAGTCGCCCACGGTGCGCATCACGGGGTTGCGGGTCTTCTCTTCCTTATCACCGAGGCTGAGATAGACTGCCTCTGTCTGCAGGGGGTGACCCTTCATAAAGTCCAGAAATCCCGGAAACCACAGCGATCCGGAGGCGCTTGCGATGCCCCGGAAGGCATCCGTCTGGCAGGCCGCCCAGACCGCGAACAGACCGGCTAAAGAATAGCCGCCGAGCAGCAGTTTTGCCTCTGCTCCTGCCTGTGTGCGGATCTGCGGGATAACGTCCGCAAGGACAGCGTCCAGCGTGTCCTGAGCGCCTCCACCAAATCCCTCGCTGCCGAATACCGGCGGCGCTTCCCAAGGAGATAGGTCCCGGTTCCAGTCCTCCAGCAGGACTGCGGTCAGACCAAATTCGCTGCACCCGGATAATTCCCGGATCTTCTCGAATTCGGAGACCAGAGATTCCTCTTCGTCCCCGCCCGTCAGCTGCACGAGCTGCGTCTTTGCTTTCGGGTCACCGAAAAACAAAGTCTTAGCGATCATCCGGTTCCTCCTCTGCCAGCAGGCCATTGTTGTACAGCGCATTCACCTTCGCCTGGGTGTATTCTGCAATGTGCTTGCCCCGGAGCCTGTCCCGCTCCGCCAGGATCGCCAGCATCTCGTCCGCGAATTCCTGCGGCGGCACCATCCCCGCCCGGCTTACGTAGGCGAGCATGCGTTCTTCCGTATAGGGCGTATGCATCTGCTGCGCCACAAGGTCGGCAAACTCAGACGGATAACCTTTGCGCGTCATCAGTTCATAGAGTTTTTCGCTGCGCGTTTCTTTCACAGGATCCTCCGCAGATCAGCGCAGCATCGCCGGATCCGGTTCGTACAACTCTGCGTTGAAGCAGGAGAACGCCAAGTCGCTTTCGGAGTAGAACGCCACATAATAAGCCATGCCGGGCTGTGCGCGCTCGAATTCCTTCTTGTCCACTTCCACGCCTGTTTTTTCTTCTCCGAAATACAGCATGTAATAATAAGCCCAGGCGTTGCTTGGGTTATCCGGATCCGGATCTTTCTTTTCCGCCTTATCGGTAACGGTCATCAGCTTCAGATAGGCTTTTTCCGGATCACCGATCCCCTGCTTGCGCTGGGCCTTGCGCTGCAGTGCGAAGAACATGGCATTCACGAGGCCCTTGCCGCCTGCAGCACTCTCCTTGAGGAGCTTTTTTGTGATCGTTATTTTCATGCTGATTCCACCTCCCTCAGAGAATATGGATTAAGATTCCTCCCCCGGCCAAAGGAAAAAACCTTCCGCCAGGAGCATAGGCCGCAGCAGATCCAGGATGTTCGCATCCGGATCATAGACGGTAAGATCGGTATAGCCGAAATCCAGGTCGATCATGGTGCTGCGCTCCGGGAAAAGGACCCGCAGCTGCGCTGTATCCGGTGCTTCCAGAACGTTCTTCACGAAATCGGACGGATCAGGATCTTCTTCCCAGCTTTCACCGCAATCGAAGGAAACTGCCATGCTGTAATAACAGTTGAGCCGAATCAGGATCTCCGCATATCTGCGATAGATCTCCCGGATCCGGTCTTTTTGCAGAAAGTACTTTTCCACGTCAAAATACCGGTCCGGTTTGCCAGCCGGCACCCGTTTCGGGAGGATGTCTGCGACCCAGTAAGGTCCGTCGATAAGATGTTCAATTATGCGGCTGTATTCTTCAAACATAACGATTCCCCGTCCCTATTGTATCAAAATACCGCAAAAAGCGGAAGGCATGCACCTTCCGCTGATGAGGTCTATTTCCTTTCAGATCATTCCTTGGCTCTGCCCAGATAAGAACCGTCTCTGGTGTCGATCTGGATGAGTTCGCCTTCTTCGATGAAGATGGGTACCTGAACGGTAGCGCCGGTCTCCACGACTGCGTTCTTCGTAACGTTGGTCGCGGTGTCGCCCTTGACGCCCGGTTCGGTCTCGATGACCTTCAGGTTAACAAAGTTGGGAGCTTCTACGAGGAAAGGCTTTTCCTTGAAGAAGGAAACGGTAACTTCATCGTTCTCGCGGATGTACTTGATGGCATCTTCCACAATGTCCTGTGTAAAGGGAACCATGTCGAAGGTATCCGGATCCATAAAGTAATAGAGTTCGCCGTCGTTGTAGGAATAGGTCATCTTCTTACGGTCGATGTGAGCCTGTTCGAACTTGTCGCTGGGGTTGAAGGCTTCTTCGCGGGTAGCACCGGTCAGAATGTTTCTGTACTTGGTGCGTACGAACGCAGCGCCTTTGCCCGGCTTAACGTGCTGGAAGGAGATGACGACGTGGGGTTCGCCGTTGATCTCGAAGGTAATGCCGTTTCTGAAATCGCCTGCAGTAATCATAGGGTAGGTTCCTCCAAATGTATTAGATTAGATAATGATTAACTCTTTGGGAGCTGTTAACGTAAGGTTTATTATACCATCTGCTTTTACAATGCACAAGTCTTCGATTCTAACACCGAATTTGCCCGGCAGATAGATGCCCGGTTCGATGGACATGATGGTGTTTTCCAGGATCACCTTCGGATACAGGGGGCTGAACCGGGGAGATTCGTGGATCTCCAGGCCCGTTCCGTGACCCAGACCATGGCCGAAGTATTCGCCGTATCCTGCGGCTGCGATGATATCCGCCGCGATCTTGTGGCATTCGTCCCCTTTCATCCCTGCGTGGATCTTGTCGCAGCAGGTCTGCTGGGCCAGCCGTACGGTCTCGTACACCTTCTTCATCTCATCCGTTGCATGGCTGATGGCGACTGTGCGGGTCATGTCCGCATGATAGCCGCCCACCATGGTGCCGTAGTCCATCGTGACGAAATCGCCGTCTTCGATTCTTTTATCACCAGGCACGCCATGGGGATAGCTGCTCTTGGCGCCGGAGACGCAGATCGTGTCGAAGGAGATGCCCTCGCCGCCGTGGGTGAGCATCCAGTGCTCCAGTTCCACCGCCGCGTCGCGTTCGGTAACGCCGGGCTTTAAGTAATCCAGCATGTGCAGGAACGCTCTGGCGGAGATCTCCTCCGCCTGACGGGTAAGTTCCATCTCCTCTTCGTCCTTCACCATGCGCAGGTCTTCCACCAGGCCTTCCACCGGAAGGATCTCCTTGCCTTCCAGCTTTTTCGTGAAGTCCAGATAATCGCTCAGGGGCAGATAATCTCTTTCTACACCGATCTTCTTATAGGGGCAGGCCTGCAGCAGATCGATGGGACGGGCTGTGCCGCTGGTCTCGTAGAAGTTGAGCCAGGTGAGCTCCTGCGCCATCTCCCGGTAGCGGAAGTCCGTCAGGATGGTGGCTCTCGTCGGGGTGATCCACAGCGTGCAGTCATTCCCCTTCTTGCCGGTAAAATAAGAAACGTTTTCTACGTGATTGATATAAAGACCGTCGATGCCTGCTGCCGCAAACTTCGCCTGCAGGCGTTCGATCCTCTGTTCATATTTATTTTTCAAAGCGCACCGCCTCTCCCAGGATGCCGTAGATCTCGGACACTACCTGCGTATAAGCCATCTCCGCCGCGAAGTACTGGGCTGCCAGCGGATCTTGCGCCACGACGGCGTACAGCTGCTGTACCTGCTGCATCATCTCTTCGGGCGCCTTGCCGCCGTTGAGCATCATCTGGGTCTGCACTTCCATGTTCTTATCCTGGAAGTCGTTCACCATCTTCGCCAGGGACGGCTCGGCGTCTACCTTGGCTTTTGCCGCCACGTAATTCTTGTACTGGTCCGTTTCCTTTAAGGATCTTGCCAGATCGTGGGCCAGATCGTATACGTTGTTCATATCTTAAACCTCCATAAATACCGGAATGATGACAGGACTGCGCTCCGTCTTCTCATAGATGAAGTTGCGCAGTCTGCTCTTGCAGACGTCGGCCATGGCGTTTACGTCGTGTTTGCCGGAATCCATGCAGAACATGAGTTCCTCTTCCACGGCGATGCGGGCTTCCTCCAGCAGGTTCCGGTGTTCCTTGACATAGACGAACCCTTTGGATTCCAGCTGCGGGCCGCTCACCAGCCTGCCGTTCTCGAAGCAGGCTGCCATCACGATGAGGCCGGCTTCGGACAGGTAGGAACGCTCCTTCAGCACGGAACTTCCGACATCTCCGATCCCCAGGCCGTCCACCATCACGGCGCCGGCGTGGACCGTTTCCTTCGCCTTCTTGGCCTTTCCGCGGGTCAGCTCGAACACGTCGCCGTTGGCCCCCAGCAGGATGCGGCTCTTGTCGAGCCCCAGGCTCTCCGCGATCTGGGCGTGAGCCATCAGATGCTTCATCTCGCCGTGGACCGGCATAAAGAAGCTGGGACGCAGCAGCGTGTGGATGAGCTTTAGCTCTTCGCTGGATGCGTGACCCGAAACATGGGTCTCGGCGATATCGTTGTAGATGACCTCCGCCCCCTTCTCCATCAGGGAGTTGACGACGTTGGACACCATCTTCTCGTTTCCGGGAACGGCGGTGGAAGACAGGATGACCATGTCTCCCGGCCGGATCTGCACCTGCCGGTGCATGCTGTTGGCCATGCGGGCCAGCGCGCTCATGGGTTCTCCCTGGCTGCCGGTGGTCATGATCACCAGTTTATCGTCGGGGATATTCTTGATCTTGTTCATCTCCACCAGCGTGCCGTCGGGGATGTCCAGATAGCCCAGTTCCTCCGCGATCCGCACCATGTTCTCCATGCTGCGGCCGGAGATGGCCACCTTCCGCCCGTTGGCCACCGCCATGTCGATGATGCGCTGGGCACGGTGCACGTTGGAGGCGAAGATCGCGATGATGATGCGCTTCTTTGTGGAGGCGAAGATGTTGTTGAGCGCGATGCCCACCTGCTTTTCGGAGGGCGTATATCCCTTGCGGGCTGCGTTGGTGCTGTCCGCCATCAGCAGCAGCACGCCTTCGTCGCCCAGAGCCGCCAGGCGGTTAAGGTCGAGAGGCTCGCCGTCCACCGGCGTGTAGTCGATCTTAAAGTCTCCCGTGTGGAAGACCTTGCCCACCGGCGTATCGATGCACAGCGCCAGCGAATCCGCGACGCTGTGGGTGGTGTGGATGGCTTCGACCCGGAAGACGCCCAGGCGGATCTCATCCCCCGGGGAGATCTCGTGCAGGTCGGCCTCCACCTTGTGTTCTTTCAATTTATTTTTGATAAATCCGAGGGTCAGCCGCGTGCTGTAAATGGGCACGTTGAGCTTCTGGAGCAGATACGGAATGGCACCGATATGATCCTCGTGGGCATGGGTGATGACAAGGCCCCGGATCTTGTCGCTGTTGGCGACGAGATAACTGAAGTCGGGGATGACCACGTCGATCCCCAGCATTTCGTCATCGGGGAAAGCCATGCCGCAGTCGATGATCATGATGTCGTTTCCGTATTCCAGCACGGTCATGTTCTTGCCGATCTCGTGCAAGCCCCCGAGGGGGATGACCCGCAGTTTTCTGCTCTTATAGACCTTCGGTCTTTTGCTTTCTGTCATACGTTATCCTTTAACTACGATATTGACGAGTTTTCCGGGAACCGCGATGACCTTGACCACGTTCTTGCCTTCCATGAGCGCTTTTACGCTGTCCATGGCGAGCACGGTCTCTTCCAGCCCTGCCTTATCCAGACCTGCGGGAACTTCCGCCTTTTCGCGGACTTTGCCGTTGATCTGTACGACGATCTCCACGGAGTCTTTTACCAGCATGGATTCGTCCACTTCCGGCCACTTGGCGTCGTAGACCAGGCCTTCCCCGCCGATGCCTTCCCACATCTCTTCGCCGATATGGGGCACGAAGGGAGCCAGCATCAGCACCAGTTTTTCGGTAGCGTCTGCCAGCAGGCCGAGGTTGATATCTTCCAGTTCCTTATAGCGGTACATCTCGTTGACCAGCTCCATGATGGCGGAGATCGCCGTATTGAAGTTGAATCTCTTCTGGATGTCCTCGGAAACTCTCTTGATGGTGTTGTTTAAAATATAGGCAAGCTGTTTGTCGTCCTTGCCCTCCGGAATGTAGCGCTTGGGAATGCCTGCCGTCAGTTCCGCCATGTCGGCGACCAGACGGTAGACGCGGCCCAGGAATTTATAGGAGCCTTCCACGCCTGTGTCGGACCATTCCAGTTCCTTCTCGGGTGGCGCCGCGAACAGGATGAACAGTCTGGCGGTATCTGCGCCGTACTTTTCGATGATCTCTTCCGGGGAAACCACGTTGCCGATGGACTTGGACATCTTCTTGCCATCCTTCAGCACCATGCCCTGGGTGAGCAGGTTCTGGAACGGTTCCTCCGCCTTGGTGAGTCCGATGTCGTGCAGGAACTTGCAGAAGAAGCGGGCATACATCAGGTGCAGGATCGCGTGTTCGACGCCGCCGATGTACTGGTCCACGTTCATCCAGTAATCCGCTTTCTCTCTGTCCCAGACCGCCTTGTCGTTCTTATTGTCGCAGTAGCGCAACTCGTACCAGGAAGAATCCAGGAACGTATCCATGGTGTCCACTTCCCTCTTAGCCGGCTTGCCGCAGCAGGGGCATACGGTGTCGACGAAGGTCTTGGAGGTCACGATCGGAGATTCGCCCTTGCCGGTAAATTCGACGTCCGTGGGCAGGATGACCGGCAGATCTTCTTCCTTCTCGGGCACCCAGCCGCAGTCCGGACAGTTGATCATGGGGATCGGCGTGCCCCAATAGCGCTGACGGGAGATGAGCCAGTCGCGCAGCTTGAAGTTGACCTTGGGAACGGCGAAGCCTGCTTCCTCGAAGTCCTTCTGCATGGCCTTGATGGCTTCCCGGTTGTCCATGCCGTTGTATTTGCCGGAGTTGATGACCGTACCGTCATCGGAAAAGGCTTCCTTCAGATCGTTGATGTCGATGTCGTCCCTGTGGGGGTCAACCACAGGAATGATGGGCAGATCGTATTTCTTCGCGAACTCGAAGTCTCTCTGGTCGCCGTAAGGTACGCCCATGACGATACCGGTACCGTAGCCCATCAAAACGTAGTCCGCCAGATAGATGGGGATGTCTTCGCCCGTAGCCGGGTTGATGGCATAGCGGCCGGTAAAGGCGCCGGTCTTCTCCTTGACGGTGGAGGTTCTTTCGATGTCGCTCTGCTTCTTGGCCTGTTCGATATAGGCGCGGCAGTTCTCCTCTTCGGGGCTGCCGGCGATGAGCTCTTCCACCATGGGATGCTCCGGAGAGATGACCATAAAGGTGGCGCCGAAGATGGTGTCCACACGGGTCGTGAACACGGGCATCGGAGTATCGGAACCCTTCAGTTTATAAACGACCTCCGTACCTTCGGAACGGCCGATCCAGTTGCGCTGCATGGTCTTGACGTGTTCGGGCCAGCCGGGCAGCGTATCGAGACCTTCCAGCAGGCGGTCGGCGTAATCCGTGATCTTTAAGTACCACTGGGACAGGCTCTTCTTCGTGACCTCCGTTCCGCAGCGTTCGCAGCGGCCTTCCACGACCTGCTCGTTGGCCAGTACGGTCTGGCAGGACGGGCACCAGTTGACGGGGTTCTCTTTCTTATAAGCGAGTCCGTGCTTGTAGAACTGGATGAAGATCCACTGCATCCAGCGGTAATAATCTTCTTTATAGGTGCAAACTTCTCTGTCCCAATCGTAGGAGAAGCCTAGCTGGCGGAGCTGGTTCTCCATCTCCGCGATGTTGGAGCTGGTCCATACGGCGGGATGGGTCTGGTTCTTGATGGCGGCGTTTTCCGCGGGCAGACCGAAGGAGTCGAATCCGATGGGATGCAGCACGTTCTTGCCGTTCATGTGCAGGTATCTGGCCAGCACGTCGCCGATGGAATAGTTTCTCACGTGACCCATGTGCAGTTTGCCGGAAGGATAAGGGAACATCTCCAGACAATAGAATTTCTCCTTGTTTGGGTCTTCCGTTACGTGAAATGCGTCCTTTTCTGCCCAGATCTTCTGCCATCTGGGTTCGATCTTTTTGAAATTATACTGACGTTCCATTGATCTGCCTTTCTGTACCGTTTCTTAATCTATTGTTCAGCCGCAGGCTCGAATTCCACCTGCGGGCAGTCGATCCAGACCTTTTCGATCTGGTAATGATCTCTCTGTTCCGCGGAAAACACGTTGACGATGACGTCGCCGTAGTCCAGGAGCACCCATCCGGTCTCTCCCTTACCTTCCTTGTGGTTGACCAGGATATCCTCCTTGGCCAGGCCGTCTTCTACTTCGTCGCACAGGGCGGAGATCTGACGGGCGGAGCCGGCGGTCGCGATCACGAAGTAATCGGCAAAACCGGACTTTTCCGCAATATCGATGATGCTGATGTCTCTGGCTTTCTTGCTGTCCAGCAGCTTCGCTGCCAGCAGGGCAAGTTCCTTATTGTCCATGATTTCCTCCTTGTTCTATTTGTTGTTTCAGCCACTCTATGGCTTCATCGGACAGCGGGTCGAACGTGCCTCCGATGCTGTGTACGTAATCTCTGGTGTGGGTCATCAGTTTATAAACACACTGGTCCACCGGAAGCTTCGTAAAGGATCGCATGTGCTCCACACCCGGATAATCCCTTCCTTCTTCCAGCTGGTCCGCGATCTTGATGACCTTTTCCAGCAGGCTCATGCCGGGGCGGCCGGTGGTATGGAAGCGGATGGCGTTCAGGATATCCTCGTCGGTGACCCCATACAGTTTCTGCAGCAGATCTGCCGCCGCAGGGCCGTGCTCCAGATTGCCGGCAGGCCGGCGCACGTCGTGGAACCAGGCTGCGATCTCCGCTTTTTCCGGATCTGCGCCGTACTGTTTCGCCAGCTGCTTTGCCATCTTGACGACGCCGCAGGTATGCGCGAAACGGCTGGTTTTTTCGTGGGTGCGGGCGTATTCCCTCACCTTGCCCACGAGATCCAGATAGAGCTCGTGCTCGCGGATATACGAGATGCAGGCGTCCGGCAGCAGGAAACGCACGGATTTGCCGGCCCGGATGCGCTGCTTGATATCCGTGGAGCTGATCTCCAGTTCCGGGATGCGGATGTACTCCGCCCGCAGCGGATACTTCTGCTGCAGCCGCGAGATGGTCGCCTTCAGTTCCTCCTCGTCGTAGCCCTTGCGCATGCCGATGAGAAATCCGAAATTCTCGATGAGTTCCTCGGCTTTGTGCCAGTGCTCCAGCTTGTAGAACGAATCCGTGCCCATGATGAAGAACAGCTCGTCGTCCGGGTAGTCCTTCTCCTTAAGGGCTGCCAGCGTATCGTACGTGTAGGACGGGCCTTCCCGCTTCAGTTCGATGTCGCTGATGCCGAAGAACGGATGGTCGCCTGCGGCGAGCCGCAGCATCTCCAGCCGGTGATGGCCGTCCGCGGGCGGCACTTCCTCCTTAAAGGGATTGACGTACGCCGGGACCAGGATGACCTTATCCAGTTCCGCCTCCTGACGGATCTGCTCCGCCAGGATGAGGTGTCCGTAATGCAGGGGGTCAAAGCTTCCGCCAAGCACCCCTATCCTTTTACCCATTTATTTTCCTTCCGGCAGTTTTACTGCGATGGAGAGTTCTTCCAGCTGCTGATCTGTTACGATCGTGGGCGCTTCGCTCATGACGCACTGTGCGTTCTGGTTTTTCGGGAACGCGATCACCTGACGGATATCGTCGGTACCCAGCAGCAGCATGCACAGTCTGTCCAGACCGAATGCCAGGCCGCCGTGGGGAGGCGCACCGTACTTGAACGCATCGATGAAGAAGCCGAACTTGATGCGGATGTCTTCTTCCGTAAGCTGCAGTACCTCGAAGATCTTCTTCTGCAGTTTGCTGTCGTGGATACGGATGGAGCCGCCGCCGGCTTCGTAGCCGTTGATGACGATATCATAGGCGTCTGCATAGATCTTATCCAGCTCGCCGCTCTCCAGATAGTGGATGTCTTCCTTCTTCGGAGAGGTGAACGGATGGTGCATGGCCATGTAGCGGTTCTCCTCGTCGGACCATTCGAACATCGGGAAGTCCACGACCCACAGAAGCTTGTATTCGTGGGGATCCAGCATACCGAGCTTGCCGGCCAGGTCGCGTCTTAAGAAGCCCAGGGAAGCCCAGACGACTTCCTTCTTGCCGGAGACGATCAGGATGAGGTCGCCGGCCTTGGCGCCGAAGCGTTCGCAGATCTTCTCCAGTTCTTCCTGGCTGAAAAACTTGCCCACGGAGGATTTGATCTCCCCTTCTTCCTTGCGGATCCAGACCAGGCCCTTCGCGCCGAAGGTCTTGATGGATTCGGTCATCTTGTCGATGTCCTTGCGGGAGAACTTGGGGGAGCAGCCGTTCATGTTGATGCCCATCACGCGGCCGCCGTCCTTGATGGCGTCGGTGAACACGCCGAAGCTGCAGTCCTTTACGGTGTCTGCGATATCCACGAGTTCGAAGCCCACGCGCAGATCCGGCTTATCGGAACCATAGCGGTTCATGGCTTCGTCCCAGGTCATGCGGGGCAGCGGCAGCTGGATGTCCACGTCCAGCATCTCCTTGAACAGCCGCTGCAGGAAGCGTTCCTGAACGTCCAGGATGTCTTCCTGATCCACGAAGGACATCTCCAGGTCGATCTGGGTGAATTCCGGCTGACGGTCCGCTCTTAAGTCCTCATCGCGGTAGCACTTGGCGATCTGGATGTAGCGGTCCGTACCGCCCACCATCAGCAGCTGCTTAAACTGCTGGGGGGACTGGGGCAGCGCATAGAACTTGCCCGGGTTTACGCGGCTGGGCACCAGATAGTCTCTGGCTCCTTCCGGCGTGGGCTTGGCCAGCACGGGAGTCTCCACTTCGATGAAGCCGTTTTCGTAATAGAAATTGCGGATGACGTTGTACATCTTGCTGCGGAAGGCCAGCGTCTTCTGCATGAGGGGCTTTCTGAGGTCCAGATAGCGGTACTTGAGCCGCAGATCGCCGGATACGTTGTCATCGTCCTTGATGTAGATGGGCGGGGTCTCGGCCTCGGCGTAGATGCTCAGTTCATTGGCCAGGATCTCCACGGCGCCGGTCTCCAGGTCCGCGTTCTTGCTCTCTCTTTCCCGTACGACGCCCTTGATGCCGACGGTGTATTCGCTGCGCAGGCCGTTGGCCTTTTCCAGCACGTCTGCGGGCGTGCCGTCGCCGAACACGACCTGCACGATGCCGCTTCTGTCACGGATATCCGCGAAGATCAGGCTGCCCAGGTTTCTCTTCTTGGCGACCCAGCCGTTGACGGTAATCTCCTGTCCGATGCAGTTTTCTCTCACTTCGCCGCAGTAGCAGCTTCTCTTCAGTAATTTATCCATTGCGTTCACCTACTTGCTTATTTCCTCATCGATCTTCTCGATGGCGATCTCTTTCTGACTCGAGTTGCCCATATCTCTCAGGGTCACGACGCCCTTTTCCAGCTCGTCGTCGCCGATGACGACCGTAAACCGCGCATCGCTGCGGTCCGCATATTTCAGCTGAGCCTTCAGGCCGCGGCCCATCACGTCTGTCAGGACGCCGTATCCTTTTGCCCGCAGATCCTTCGCCAGCTTTAAGCCGAAGGTCTTCGGCTTTTCTCCCAGCGTCGCGATAAAGACGTCGCAGCCGGCAGGCTTGGGGATCTCGATGCCCTTGGCTTCCAGGATGAGGAGCAGTCTCTCCAGCCCCATGCCGAAGCCGACAGCCGGCGTATAGGGTCCGCCGACCTCTTCCACCAGATGGTCGTAGCGTCCGCCGCCGCACACCGTGGACTGAGCACCCAGGTCTTCGGAGATGAACTCGAACGCGGTCTTCGTGTAGTAATCCAAACCTCTTACGATGTTCGGATCCACCTCGTAGGGGATGCCCAGGGCGTCCAGATCTGCCTTCAGGTCTTCGAACGCCGCTTTGCATTCGTCGCAGAGATAGTCGATCATGCGGGGTGCGCCTTCGGAGAACTTCTTGTCATCCGGATCTTTGGAATCCAGGATGCGCATGGGGTTCTTCTCGAAGCGGCCCTTGCTGGTCTCGGACAGCTCGTCGTAGTGGGGCCGCAGGAAGTTCTGCAGGGCCTTGCGGTATTCGCCGCGGCAGTTCGGGCAGCCGATGCTGTTGATGTGCAGCTTGAGGTCCGTAATGCCCAGACCGGTGAGGAAGTCCCAGGCGAGGCCGATGACCTCGGCATCCGCCATCATGTTCTCGCTGCCGAAGATCTCGATGCCGAACTGATGGAACTGGCGCTGTCTGCCCTTCTGCATCTTCTCGTAGCGGAAGCACGGGATGATGTAGAAGTACTTGCCGGGCTGCGGTTCTGCGTACAGTTTGTTCTCGATATAGGAACGGACGACGCCTGCGGTGCCCTCGGGCTTTAAGGTAAGGCTTCTCTCCGCGATCTCGAACGTGTACATCTCTTTCTGGACCACGTCCGTCGTATCGCCGATGCCTCTGGCGAACAGCTCCGTATGTTCGAACATCGGCGTGCGGATCTCCTTAAATCCGTAGCGCGCTGCCGTTTCGCGGATGCGGCTCTCCAGCCACTGCCACTTATAGGACTCGGAAGGCAGGATATCCTTCGTTCCCTTTGGTATGTTGATGATCATAAGAGTCCGGCTTCCTTTCTCGCTATCATTTCCTCGATGCGTTCGATGTAGATCTGGTAATTCGATACGTTCGGCACCCGCTCCAGGCGGTTTTCCGCCGGGAAATAGACCTTGGAGATGGCACCTGCGCCCATGGCGACGATCGTCTGATCCTCCTCCATGATGCGGATATTATAAAGGCTTTCCGTGCCGGGCAGGCACCAACCCACGTTTTCGAAGTTGCCCGCCATATGCTTCTGGCGGTACATGTAATAGGGTTCGTACCCCGCTTTCGTCAGCATGCGGTCCGCATCGTCCAGCATCTGCCGCACGTTGTCCGCCTGGCGTCTCGCAACGCCGGGATCTTCTTCGATCATGCGGCTGGCTTTCTTCACAGCCAGGGTATGGACGGTGATGTTGGCGGGTCCCAGGCCGATGACCTCCGCCAGACTGCTGCTGAAATCTTCCGGTTCTTCCTCGGGGAGCCCCGTAATGAGGTCGGCGTTGACCACGGGAATCTGCGCCTCCTCGGCCAGGGCGAAGGCTTCCCGGATCTGCTCCGGACTGTGCCTTCGTCCGATGAGATCCAGCGTGCGCTGCTTCATGGACTGCGGGTTGATGGAGATGCGTCCGGCGCCTGCCTCTTTGATGATCTGCAGCTTTTCCGCCGTGATGGTCTCCGGTCTTCCGCCCTCCACCGTGAACTCCACGGTGTTTTCGTCCACGAACAGATCGTGCACTTTCTCTAAGAAGGCCTTCAGGTCTTCCGGATCCAGGCTGGTGGGCGTGCCGCCGCCGATGTAGATCGATTCCGCCGTCTGGCCTCTTTGGGTCATCAGATCCTTGACCGCATCCATCTCCGTAAACAGCGCCTGCAGATAGGCCGTCGCTGCTTCCTTGGAGATCTGGTTGCTGGTAAAGCTGCAGTACTGGCAGCGGGTCGGACAGAACGGAATGCCGAGATACATACCGATGGCCTTCGGATCGGGGCTGCGCTTTACGCGGGTCTGGCTTTCGCTCACGCGGCGCAGCAGACGGATCTTCTCTTCAGAGACGTAATACCGTTCCCGGAGGACTTTTTCCGGGTCATCCCCCTTCGCCTTCAGCTCGTTGTAGAGCTTACTGGGACGGACCCCCGTCAGGATGCCCCAGTCCAGGTCTTTGCCCGTGATCTTTTTGAAAAAGGCGTAGGCCCTTCTCTTGCTGTCGTTATAATCGCCGCCGGCGCCGATCACCAGCTCCGCGTCGGGTTGACCCACGTAGATGCAGAACGCATCTTCGGGCAGGAACATCTTGGCCAGTTCGCCTACGTGATATTTATGTTTTTCATCGGGGACAGAGATGCTATACAAAGGGATTGTACCTCATTTCGTAACCGATCGTAGTGGCGTCCATGTGACCCGGCAGCACCGTCGTATCCTCCGGCAGGAGGAACAGCTTCGTCGTGATGGATTCCATGATATCCGCGAAACTGCCGCCCCAGAGATCCGTGCGGCCGATGGAAGCGTGGAACAGGGTGTCGCCGGAAAACAGGGTTCTGTTAACCAACACACACTGTCCGCCGGGCGTGTGACCCGGGGTGAAAATGAACTTCAGTTCCATGTTGCCGACTTTCAGAATGTCGCCATCGTGCGTCCATACGTCTGCCACGATGCCGCCTTTGCCGTAACTGTCTCTGCGGCTGTACAGGAGCTTCTCCTCCTTCTTGTTTGCGACGATCTTGATGTCCGGCCATTGTTCCTTGCAGAACGGGATACCGCCGGTATGATCACCGTGTCCGTGGGTCAGGATGATATATTTCGGATCCAGCTTATTCTTGGCAACGTCCGCAGCCAACTGCTCGCAGGGCGCCCCCGGATCCACGATAAACGCATCGGGGCAGCCGTCTTCCCAGACCAGGTAGCAGTTCGTGCCGAATGCGCTCAGGATATAGCTTTTGATGTTCATCATGGGATCTCCTTTAAGATCTCGTGCGGAAAACGTCGATGACGCCCTTGATCTGCTTCATGCGGGACATCACCTTGACGATGTCGTCCGTATTGGCCAAAGACAGCGTAAGATCCATCGTGCAGGTGCCGTCCTTGTCCTTTTTGGCGTTCAGCCCGCTGATGTCGATGTCCATGTCCAGGCAGACCTTGGAAACGTCGGAAAACAAGCCTTTGCGGTCTTCTGCGATCAGGGAGATCGCGGCATCGAATTCCTGTCCGCTCTTGTTGTCATCCCAGGATACGTCGATCAGACGGAGCTTTTCCGCTTCCGGCAGCGCCCGGATGTTGGTGCAGTCCGTGCGGTGGATGGAGACGCCCCTGCCCTTCGTCGTATAGCCGACGATATCGTCGCCGGGTACGGGACTGCAGCACTTGGCGAAGTGTATCATCAGGTTGCTGACGCCCTTTACGCTGACGCCGCGCGTCCGTTCGGGCCGCTTTTCCTTCTTGAGGGCCTGGGCCAGCTTCTTGGCCTCTTCCTGCGCCTTTTTGCGGGCTTCTTCCTCCTTGCGGGCCGCCTCCTTGTCCGCCTCTTCCTTCGCCTTGACGGCGGCGCTCTTTTCCGGAACGCCGGAGCTGGCTTCCTTCTTGAGGTACTGACGGATCTTGGTCTTGGCGGAGTTCGTCTTGACGATCTTCAGCCAGTCCAGATTCGGGTGGGAATTGGCAGAGGTGACGATGTCCACGATCTCTCCGTTCTGGAGCACGTAATCGATGGGCACCATCTTGCCGTTCACCTTGGCCCCGACGCATTTGCAGCCGACGGCCGTGTGGACCTTGAAGGCAAAGTCCAGAGGTGTGGATCCGGCAGGCAGTTCCATGACGTCCCCCTTCGGGGTGAACACGAACACCTGGTTGGAGAACAGGTCGACCTTTACGGTCTCCATGAATTCACCGGGGTCCTTGAGTTCCTGCTGCCATTCGATGGTCTGGCGCAGCCACGCCAGTTTTACCTCTTCGTCGTCGCTGGAGATGCCCTCTTTGTATTTCCAGTGGGCCGCGATGCCGTATTCCGCCACCTGATGCATTTCCTTGGTACGGATCTGGATCTCGAAGGGGTTGCCGCTCTTGCCGATGACCGTCGTATGCAGCGACTGGTACCGGTTCGGCTTCGGCATGGCGATATAATCCTTAAAGCGGCCGGGGATAGGCGTCCACATGGTGTGGACCGCGCCCAGCACGCCGTAGCAGTCTCTTACGGTATCCACGATGATGCGGACCGCCGTCAGGTCGAAGATCTCATCCAACTGCTTATGCTGATACTGCATCTTCTTGTAGATGCTGTAGTAGTGCTTCTGCCGGCCGTAGATCTCGTATTCGATGCCGGTATCCTTCAGGACCTTGTTGATCTCCCGGATGACCTCGTCGATCACGCCCTGCCGGCGCACCTGCCGCTGCTGCATCTCCCGGTCCAGTTTCTCGTAGGCTTCCGGCTCCAGGTTCTTAAAGCAGATGTCCTCCATCTCGAACTTGAAGGCGTAGATACCGAGTCTGGCCGCCAGCGGCGCATAGATGTCCAGGGATTCCTGGCACTTTTCCCGTATCTTCTTCGGGGTCTGATAGTTGATGGTCCGCAGGTTGTGCAGCCGGTCCGCCAGCTTGATGATGAGCACGCGGATGTCCTTCGACATGGCCAGAAACATCTTGCGGATATTCTCCGCCTGCTGTTCCTCCTTGGACTCGTAATTGATGTTCGTCAGTTTGGTGACGCCGTCCACCAGATAGGCGATCTGTTCGCCGAAGTCCACCTGCAGCTGACCCAGGGAATAGTCCGTATCCTCCACGATATCGTGGAGCAGGCCGCCTGCGATGGTCACCTCGTCCATACCGAGCTCAGCAAGAATACGCCCTACCGCCATCGGGTGGATGATGTAGGGTTCCCCGGACTTGCGGAACTGTCCTTCGTGGTATTTTTCCGCCGTCAGATAGGCTTTCTCCAGCAGCTGGGCGTCGTAATTCGGATTGTAATCCAGCAGCTGTCTTACGTACTCTTCCATGGACCGGTCTATGCTCCTCTATACTTGCTCTTCTTCGTCAGTCTGCACAGGTCGTAATACACGCCGGAGGCGATGCCGATGGAGCTGTAGGTGCCCACCAGAACGCCGGCGATGAGCGGCAGCGCAAAGGCGCGGATGGATTCACCGCAGAACAGGATGAGCGGCAGGATGGCCACCATGGTCGTTACGGACGTCATGATGGAACGGCTGATGCAGGCGGTGATGCTGCTGTCGATGACGTATTCCTGCTTGCGCTTGCTGGTCTTGAGACCTTCCCGGATACGGTCGAAGATGACGATCGTATCGTTGATGGAATAACCGATGACGATGAGCAGGCCAGCGATGAACGGGCTGTTCATCTGCACGTGGAATAGACCGTAGAACGCGAACAGCATGAGCGCGTCGTGCAGCAGCGCGACGATGGCGCCGATACCGAACCGCCATTCGAACCGGATAGCGATGTAGATGAGCATGCAGACGGCGGCGATGAGAACCGCCTTCAGGGCGTTGCTCTTCAGCTGAGATCCGACGGAAGGTCCGATGAGGCCCGCCTGTTCGATGAATTCCCCGCTGCCGGCACCAAACTGCGCCTGCAGTTTATCGCACAGTTCCTGACGGACGGCGTTATCCATGACTTCCGTCGTCTTCAGGATGACTTTTTCGTTGTTTTCACCAGCATACTGGATGCCGTCGCGCAGATCCGTATCGGGCAACTGAGCCTTCAGTTCTTCCAGGTCCACCTGCTGGCCGAAATTCAGCTGCAGCACGGTGCCGCCGGTAAAGTCGATGCCCATGTTGAAGCCGCGGATGAGGCCGATGCCCAGGCCCAGGACGAGCAGCGCCACGGAGGCCAGGTAGAAGATCTTCCGCTTAGCCATGAAGGGATAGCCCTCCTTCTCCTGGGTGCTGGTATCTTTCTGTTCCTTGACGCCGAAGTTCTTCGGAGTCGCCAACTTCGTCTCCGCCAGGGTCTGCAGCAGGATCTGGGAGATGACGACAGCCGTGAACACGCTCAGCACGATACCGATGAGCAGGGTCATGGCGAAGCCCCGGACAGAACCGGTGCCCAGCATGTACAGGATGACCGCAGCGATGATCGTGGTCACCTGGGAGTCGACGATGGTGCCCATGGCCCGCTTAAAGCCGGACTGCACCGCGACGCGCACGGATTTGCCCAGGCCGATCTCCTCGCGGATGCGGGAGAAGATGATGACGTTGGAGTCCACAGCCATGCCGATGGACAGGATGATGCCGGCGATGCCGGGCAGCGTGAGGACTGCGTGGAACGCGATCATGACCCACAGATACAGCAGCACGTACAGCGCCAGCGCGATATCGGCCACGACGCCCATGACCCGGTAGACCACCAGCATGATGATCATGATGAGCGCAAGGCCCACGATGCCGGCCATGACGCTCTTCTGCGCAGCGTCGATGCCCAGGGTCGGGCCGACGATCTCGGTCTGCACTTCGTTGAGTCCGACGGGCAGAGAACCGCCGCGGATGAGCGCAGCCAGGTTGCCGGCGCTGCTGGCGGTAAAGTTGCCCGTGATCTCGCAGGTCGTGCTGTTGATGACGGTGCTGACCATGGGAGCGGAGATGACATCGTCGTCCAGCAGGATGAGGATCTGGTTGGCGTAATAGCCGTCCAGGGTCGGCGTGATCTCCCCTGCCAGGATGCGTCTTGTAGCATCGGCAAACGCATCTGCGCCGGCAGCGTCGAATTCGAGCTGTACGACGTAGGTGCCGATGAGATTGCTCTGGGTGCCCTGATAGACTTCCGCGACAGCGTTCTTGACGTTTTCGCCGGTGACGACGATCTGGTCGTCCGCCGTGCGGAAGGACAGCTGCGCCGTCTTGCCGATGGATTCGATGGCTTCCTGGGCGTTCTGGGCGCCGGGCAGTTCGATGCGGATGCGGTTTTCGTTCTCCACGGTGATGACAGGTTCGGAAAGGCCCATCTCGTTGACACGCTTTTCCATGACGGCCTGCACCTGATCCATCAGGCTCTTCAGTTCGCTGCCGGTGGCGTCGGTATCCGCTTCCAGAACGACGGAAACGCCGCCGATCATGTCGAGGCCGAGCTTCATGCGCTCCGCGATGGAGCCGCCCTCCCCGAAGCCGTTGATGGAGAAAAACCACCCCAGCAGCATGACGATGATGATAACGATCGATAAAATTTTCTTCATTTTGCGAGTTCCTTTTTATAAAAACAAGGCATGTGCGGCTTGCACACATGCCTTGCATGTATTTATTCCCTTAGCTTACTGCTGCGCATCTTCCGTTGCGGATTCGACGGCTTCCGCGGTCTCTTCCGCAGCAGCGGCTGTCTTCTCGCCCAGCTTTTTCATGTTCTTAGGCGAAACCTTCTTGTCTTCTTCGGCTGCCTTGCTTCCCTTGGTCTCGCTCTGCTTCTCCACGTTGTTGATCGCCCACTTGGCGACTTCGATCCGGGTGCGGTCGGAACCGACCTGGAGGGTGATCCGGTCGTCCTTGATCCGGACGATCTTTCCGTAGATACCGCCGATGGTGAGGATATCGTCTCCGACCTTCAGGGCGTCTCTCATTCTGCGGACCTCATCATCCTTCTTCTTCTGCGGACGGATGAGCATGAAGTACATGATCGCGAAAAGCGCGACGATCATAATGATTTGCGGTACAAATTCAGGCATGTATTTCCTCCTAACATAAATTAACAATATTATTATAGACCAATATAGCGCAAAATCAATACATTTTTAAGGTTTTCGGCAATTTTATACCCTTGTTTTTCGGTCCAAAAAATGGTACCATAATCGGGTAATGCCGGCGTGATGGAATTGGCAGACGTACGGGACTCAAAATCCCGCGGTGGCGACACCGTGCGGGTTCGACCCCCGCCGCCGGCACCAGATGACAAAAGGTCCCTTCGGGGCCTTTTTTGTTTGCTCCGTTCTATCGCGGTGGGTCGAAATCCAATGAAAAACGGATCCTGCGGGACCCGTTTTTTCTTTTCTTTTACTCTTCCCTCTTGTAGGAGATCAGATCGTCTGCGATTTCCGCCGTTGCGATCGAAATGGGCTTATTGCTGTCCACGTTGATGAGCATCGGCTTGCCGTCGATGAGATCTCTGGCGCGCTTCGCCGCCATGATCACCAGGGTGTATTTGCTGTCGACCTTCGTCTTGAGCAGGTCTACGGACGGATATAATAGCATCTATTCTTCCTCCTTAAAACGTTCGATCAGGGCCTTTGCCTGCCCTGCTGTCCTGCAGTGTTCCGCTTTCATGATGGCTCTTGCCGTCTGGATCGCTTCCTCCAGATCGTCGTTGATCAGGAAGTAATCGTACTTTTCCAGCAGGCCGATCTCCTCCAGCGTCGTCTTCATGCGGACCGCGATCTGTTCTTCGTTTTCGGTGCCCCGTTTGCGTATCCTGTTCCGCAGTTCTTTTAAACTGGGCGGAAGCACGAAGATGAGCACGGCTTCCGGATACGCCTTTTTGATCTGAAGGGCGCCCTGCATCTCGATCTCCAGAATGACGTCTTCCCCTGCTGCCATATGCTCCAGCGCATATTTTTTCGGCGTGCCGTAGCAGTTGCCGTAGATCTCGGCATGTTCGAGAAAACCGTCCTCTTCCACCGTTCTGTCGTATTCTTCCCGGGTCACAAAATAATAGTGCACGCCGTGAAGTTCCCCTTCCCGGG
>Ga0256405_10002204_pt1 | contig 46528 bp, 47 predicted proteins | sample RumenRJG_02DNA_FD_189096 | JGI IMG/M metagenome (GOLD analysis project Ga0256405, IMG submission 189096) | Bovine rumen microbial communities from Lethbridge, Alberta, Canada - RJG_02 | ecosystem: Host-associated > Mammals > Digestive system > Stomach > Rumen | place: Canada: Alberta... | reverse complement strand
CAGAGCTTTTATGTCTTTTACCAGCAAACACCTTATTACTGAGGTTAACAAGGCCATCGCTAAATGTGACCAGAAGATTAAGGAGATCATTGCATCTGATGACGAGCTCAGGGAGATTTATATCGCTAATGTGAACTTCCGCATAACAGCCTGATACTGAGTGTAAAACAGAAACACCGTTTCCTGTTTCATCAGACATTCATCAGACATCCGGGAAATTGAGCCTTTTCCGCTCATTTCTATACAAAAGTACTACTTTTTACCCGAATATGCAAGAGCGTTAAGATTTCTTTTCCATTAAGAGTGAAGAAATGTTAATTTTAAGCGGACTGGTTGAGGTGACAGAATGGGTGTTTGAGAGGAAAATGAGAGAAAATCGAGAAAAATCAGGGTTCGGCCTGCTCTTAGAAAATCCGAGAGAAGTTGAAAAGACCTTCGTTTAACTAGAAAACAAAAATATATACTTCTAAACAAAGTTTAACCAAATAACGTAAAAATGACTACACAAGAGAAATACTACAAATATATAAACGACCTATTCGATACTTCTGTCGAATTTGAGCGTAGAAAAGGTTTTCTGTCAAGTCTTTCCCACAGTGATGCAAGATATGCAGATGCTGATAAGGCAAGCAAGGAGGCAGAAAGGAAATTCTTAACCCTATGCCAATCTGTTTTAGATGAATATAGGGCTACCAATCCTACCACGGAAGAAGTGAAAGCTCTATTGCAAGTAATGAATGCTTTTCATCAGGGGCATTATGGACGTATGTATTGATTATGTAATTAGGGAATATCATTATGGTACGAAGAGGACGAAATTATTTCAATCTTAATGAAAGTGAACAGCGTACGTTTAGCGTAAGCACCAATAAACGAGTGTTCATTAGTCATAAAAAGGAGGATAGGGATGTTGCTAAGAAGGTAGCAGATTATATCATGGAAGCTGGAATAGATGTGTATTTTGACGAATATGACATCACAATAAATCGCAATGACCCGAAGTCAGTTGTTGCAGCTATCAAGCGTGGAATGCAGCTCTCTACCCATATGATTGTTATTTTTTCAAATAAGACAATAAAATCTACTTGGGTACCTTGGGAAATTGGTTATGGTGATGCAACTTCAACAGAGATTGCAATTTTAAAAATGATAGATATCAAAAAGAATCAATTACCTGATTACATGCAGGTAGCAAAGGTTCTTTATGATATTTATGACTTAAATGTATTTATTTCCCACATGTATAACAAAACTACCGAACAATTAGTTAATGAAGGTATCGTTAGACAATATGATTCTCAACTAAACAATCTGAGAGGTGAAGTTGAATCTTTTGTCCGTTCATATTAATGCAACATACTGAAAGTTATGGCTAATAGATATACTCTAAACGATTCATATTCCCCACGTACAGGCATTTGTGTCTTCATAAGTCACCAAAAAGGTGATAAAGCAGCCGCAATTAAAATTGCTCAGTACATTCAGAATAGTGGAATTGATATCTATTTTGATGAAAAAGACTCCAGCATAGACAGGGATAATCCTAAAAGTGTCGTTGCTGCAGTAAAGACTGCAATTAGGCATAGTACACATATGTTATGCATACTTTCTAATAATGCATTAAAAGCAAATATGATGCCCTGGGAAATTGGCTATGGGTATGACAAACTGCAGGTTGTAGGTTTGACACTAAAAGAACTATCTAAGTCTGATCTTCCAGAATACCTTCAAGTAGTACCAGTGCTGCGCGGAACAAAGACTCTCAATACATTTATTGCGGATACGATAGGAAGGGTAGCTGATTCTTTGATACGTGAACAGAAAATGTTTTCTGCGTCGCAGATGAATCATCCTCTCGATAATATACTAGACTGGCATTGTTAATGAATTAGGACAAATATAGTATGGAACCAAAGGAGTTAATGACAAAGCGCAGGATAGAAAAGCTTGCAAAGGAATACGAACAATATGGAGAAGTCTCCCAAGAGATTTCCATGGGAGATCGTAAAACCATCGATGTCTTTGTGTCCCATTCCAGTGCAGACAATGAGTTTATTAAAAAGGTTCTTCTTTTCCTCAAACATGCCAAAGGTGGTGTGGAGGGATATGTTGACTGGCAGGATTCAAAGATGCAACATCCGACAAATGCTGATACTGCTAAACGTTTGAAGGATAGAATTCAAAGAGCTCGGAAACTGATTTATGTTGTGACAAACGATTCCTTGAAATCAGTTTGGTGTAGTTGGGAACTGGGATTTGCGGATAGAGATAAGGGAATAGAAAATGTCGCAATTTTGGCTATCAAGCCCAATAACGGGTATTGGAATAAAAACGAATATCTCCAGCAGTATCCTTGGATAAATTACGAGAACTATCTTTTTCGTGTTATGATGCCAAATGGAACGTCGCAGGCATTGTATGAATGGCTAAATAAGTAAGAGAATAATTACTTTATTAACTGAACTGTCATTAATTATGATCGCACCACTTTCTGTATACGTTCTTTATCACTTCGATAATAAAGAAGGGCATGAGGTATACGAGCGTCTTTACAAATTACTTTGTCGGGATGCCGGTGATCCGTTCTTCGATGGACTGGACATACCTGTCTATTATAGCTGTGGTACTGACGCGAATGCAATAAATGCAGTAGATTACTCGCGTGCAGAAAAAACGGTGATTCTTTTGCTGATTGACCAGAAAATGTATATTAGCGAAGCATGGAGGAATGTAGTTAAGGACATCCCAAACACATCAAATGTTTGGCTATGCCCAATATCACAATACCAATATGCTTTCGATTTCTCTGGCCGGACAGAGTACCAGCAGTTCATTTCGTTGAAGACCTATTCAGTGTTAGATAACTGGCAGGAGTTTAAGACAAGGCTATTTGACTATCTCATCCGTTCATTATCAGCAGACCCGAAGAAAAAACTGAAGATATTTATCAGCCACTCAAAACGAGACAAGGACAACCTTGGCCGTGTAAATGCTGAGAATCTAAGGGACTATTTGCGCAAAGAAACCAAAGGCGATTCATTCTACGATGTAAATGACATTGTTGACGGATTCCGTTTCGATAAGCAGATAGAGTCAGCAATCAAGGATTCACTCCTGATAGTGCTGTTTACGAATACATATTCATCAAGAGAATGGTGTCGTAGAGAATTGCTTACTGCGAAGAAATACAAGATACCAGCCATAGCTGTTTTTATGGTAAATGGCGACATTGACAGAGTGTTCCCTTATATAGGTAATATTCCCTCAACGATATACAATGGCGATTGGAGACCTATACTGAATCTGCTTTTCCGTACTGCACTTGACCAATACCACGAGTTGTTATTGTTGGGCAAGCTCTCAGACGCAGGAACCTCAGTATTACCTTTCTCTCCGGAGGCATTTAGTCTCTCAATAGTAGATGGTGCTAAGAAGATAGTTCTGTACCCAGAACCTCCTCTTGGTCCGGAAGAGATAGAAATACTACAGGCTATACGCTCAGATACAAAGTTCTATACTCCAATGCAATATTTGGCTAAAGACGTGGATTTGAAAGGTAAGAAAGTTGCAATATCCGTATCTGAATCTGACGATTTCGAGTCTTTGGGGCTTAGCCAGGCCATTCTGAAGGATCTTACAATTGAATTATCACGCCATATCCTCATTGCTAAAGGTCGAATGGTTTATGGTGGTGACTTGAGGCAAGAAGGTTATACGGAGCTATTCAAAGATCTCTCTTATCAATATGGACAGTTTGAGAAAACAGACAGTTCTCATGTCTATTTTGATAATTACCTTTCTTGGCCAATTACCACTAAACTGACCGAAGACATTGTAGCTGACTATGCGCATAATAGAGTTAATCTAGTGAAAGTTGCACATGCGGCTGAATGTGAGGGAGTAGTGAACCTTACAGAATTCCTGCCACCAGTTGGTGATTGTAATCTGTATCTGTGGGGCCAGTCACTAACGAAAATGCGTCAAACGATGGAGACAGCGGTATCAGCAAGGATTATTGTTGGAGGCCGTACTAAAGGATTCAAGGGTAAGATGGCAGGACTTCTTGAAGAGTTTAAGATAGCTAAAGATAATCATCATCCCATTTATTTGGTTGGTGGCTTTGGTGGAATTGCAGGAATGTTATGCGCAGCTATAAGGAAAGAAATACCTTCACAAGCATTCCTTGAAGAAGCATGCACACATGACTATTATGAGAGTCTCTTCAATTATTATGCATCTAAAGGGCAGCCTATTGACTATTCTTGGATTGATAGCATAACAGAGGGTGACTTGAATAATGGGCTTACTCCTGATGAAAACAAACGTTTGTTCTCTACCATAAATATTATGGAGATAGTGTCACTTGTTTTACATGGACTTTCTAAACTGTTAAGAGATGCATAGAGTATTTGTTTGCTACCATCATAAAAACGACCAGGCATATAAGAACGAACTTGTTTCCTGGGCAAAGAAGAATGAGGTATTCCATGACTACTCCGTAGCTTTGGGTGATATTCCCGATGAATGGAAAGACCAAAAGGTTAGAGAAACGATAAGAGACGAATATCTTCGCGAATCGACTGTTACAATAGTCTTGGTGGGAACTGAGACAAAGTATAGGAAACATGTTGACTGGGAGATATATTCTAGCATGCACGATGGAACGAAAAACAAAAAGTCTGGGATTATAGTCATCCTTCTCCCGTCAGCTAAGAGTTCTTACTATACATGCGGTTTTGATAATGAGAAAGCTATCTATCCGACGCAAGAATGGATAAAGATTACAGAACGCTCCGAATATGAAAGGCGATATCCTTACATGCCGCCAAGGATAATAGATAATCTGTTAAAACCCGGAGTTAACATTTCGGTCATTAACTGGAGTGATATTACAGTAGACCGTCTTCGATTGATGATTGATAATGCGTACAACAGCAGAGCTAATCAGGATTATGATATGACTCGTCCAATGAGAGATCGTAACTATAATCCTTGATAATTAATAAGATGTTGTTTCAGATAATCTATATATCGAATAAGTTCTATAAGCATTATGCCCCAACTTAATCCGCGATATGAAGTGATATTTGACCCGGAGAACATTGATCAGGACTGTGATAGGATTGCGGGGCTGATGAAATCCTTCAGAGCGAATGCTATCAGGATTATGGCTATCCTTCATACATAGATAGAAAGGCCAATTAATAATTAGCTGGCGAGGCTGGAGGATTTGCGAAATGTAAATATAAATAACAGAATATTTATTCCTGACATAAAGAATTATGAATGAACAACAGCGTAGAGAATTCGAAGCTCAGCTTGAGCATGCAAATTATAGAGCTGCTTATGAGCTGTTGAATGACCCTAAAAAGGTTTTGTTGAGATCTTTCTATGAGAATCATTTCGATGAAATCGAAGACATACTTCGTTATACAAAGCCACGTATGACCTTAGAAGAATATAAAGCACTTGACCCAACAATGGCGAGTGAGTTGTATGAAGATAGACTATTTGTTTATCAGGTCAATCTTGCTATCGTAGATGGCGTGTTGACTAAAGATAATTTCTGATGTTACCTAATCTATGGCGAAGAAGAAGGTTGCACGATATTTGATGGAAGAGGCAGCGGCGAGGGAGGCGGCTGAGGCTGTGGCAAGGGTGGCGGAGAACCGTGATCCTTTGGTAGCTCAGGTATTGGCAACGCCTGTGAGGATGACTAGAGATGGTAATGATGAAGAGATTCTCAATCATGATGTTGCATTATTAGGTGCAGACAAAAAAGTAGAGAGAGATGTTAATGGGAATATAAACAAGGTGCCGGTAACGGAGACCTATACTTACCATAAGAAGCATCGCGAGCAGCATGAACAGGGCAGCGGACTTTGGACAGTAAATAGGGCAAAGGAAAAGGAGTCATTTCAGAATTGCCGTGCAAATGGAGCCTTTACGAAATGGAAGACTAATACACATAAAGGATGGGGATTGATTCTTGATACCAACAGTTCGGTTCCTGCCATACTTGGCCAAGGAGTTGATCATGAGGGTAATATGAGTGATGTAAAGGTCTGTAAGTTTGTCGAAGGTAATGTCCAGCGTTGGCATGGCTATCCAATCAACTATCGTAGCTTGAACGAGGAAACAATATGTGACTCAGCTTTTGAGTACTGGGAAAAAACTCTGAATGTGATTGATAAGTCTGATATCAACGATATTAAGAATAAAGAGGAGAGCCCGTTGTCATGAAGATTATAATAGAAGGTGATTTTTTTGACTGTCAAGTACTTCGCGATAGGATATTCCTATGGGATACTTGGGGACAGCTTTTTGTTTATGATATCAGGAAAATGTTATTAGAGGAGTTCCAACATATCAGGAATAATTATATCCTTACAATTGATAGAAAGACCCTGGATAGGATGTGTGTAGCAAGAGTGAATGTAAAAGGCGGTATCTATCCCCTAGATAGTGCTTTCATGGATGATAATCTATATACATCTACAGAATCAGGACTATACAGACGTTATATTCAGGTAGGCAAACGCTTTTCTGACTTTAATAATGGGAAAGTAAAAAAGATTGTAGATACTCCTATTTATCAGATGGCCAAGGGAAGAGGCTATATGGCTTTAGCCGGTCAGAAGGAAGGACTATTCGAGTTGTATAATAGCCGAAAATTCAAAATAAGGAAATACGGACATCCTATTAAAGAAGTAGGTAAAGACGTTTATTCTGTGAATACTAGCTATACACATAGTGTGTGGTGTGAAGAAGGTAACATATTCAGTACAGATTATAAAGGTAAAGCCTTTGAAAGTCATTATCGTTATAGTCTGAAGAAAGATGAAACTGGTAGGGTGTTAAGGACCTATTATAAGAGAGAGGAATTTCCGATGTTAGGAGCCGGAAGGCCACTATTGTTGTCATCAAAGAAGCTGCAAGAAGCGAATAAGAGATATCTGGTAGTATATAATGAAAAGCCCGAATACAGTTTTATTGTAGATGGGACTATGGATGCAATACCCATTTCAAGTAAGCCTAGACGATCATTCAAAGGCAAGTATGGAATAGTCATTGAAGCCAAGAAAGAGTTGGTAGTAGTGAAGCCCAATAATGAGATAATACGCATTAAAGGCCCAATTACTCGAAGCAGGAACACATCGTCTTTCCTAGGAAAGGAGAACTTGATAGTTGTACTTAATGATAAAGTCATTATTGGGGATGTGAGTGATGACTGGAATGAAAATGAAGGTTCTTATTGATAGTAAACGAAAAGCACATAATGATAGAACCGAATAAACAACAATTATAAATACCTCCGTTGGAAACCCCCTGTTTTAGCTTTTTAGTGGCAGGTCCTCCGGATATAACAAACAGTTAATAACAAAAAAGGCATGAGATTAATTATTGAACCAGACTACGAGCGTATGTCTAAATGGGCTGCAAACTATGTGGCCAAGTGTATTAACGAAGCAAACCCAACGGCTGAGAAGCCGTTTAAGTTAGGCTGTCCTACGGGTAGCTCACCATTGGGTATGTACAAAGGACTAATAGCCCTTAACAAGGCAGGTAAGGTGTCTTTCCAGAACGTAATCACGTTCAACATGGACGAGTATGTAAATCTTCCTGAAGATCATCCTGAGAGCTACCACTCGTTTATGTGGACTAATTTCTTCAGCCACATTGACATCAAGAAAGAAAATGTTCATATTCTGAATGGCAATGCCAAAGATCTGAAAGTAGAATGTGAGAACTACGAGAAAGCAATCTTTGCAGCAGGAGGTATAGACCTGTTCATGGGTGGCATTGGTCCTGATGGGCATATTGCTTTCAATGAGCCAGGCTCCAGCCTTACAAGCCGCACACGCCAGAAGACATTGACAACTGATACAGTCATAGCAAATAGTCGTTTCTTTGATAATGATGTGAACAAGGTTCCTAAGACTGCATTGACCGTAGGTGTGGGCACAGTGATGGATGCTAAACAGGTTATGATTATGGTGAATGGTCATAACAAGGCTCGTGCGCTTAGACATGGTATAGAGGAACCTGTTAACCATATGTGGACTATTAGCTGCCTGCAGCAGCACCCCCATGCAATTATCGTCTGTGATGAAGATGCAACGGATGAGTTAAAGCACGGAACATATAAGTACTTTAAGGATATTGAGAAGGATAACCTTCTGTAGAACCAAAATGGATTCTGACTGCACAGGTGGTCGCAGAGCGACGCAGTTCGATTCTGCCAGTCAGAACAACAAAAGATAAATTTAACATTCACATTTTTTTTCAAGTAACATGAAGGATATTAAAATTTGTGTGGTAGGTCTCGGATACGTGGGCCTGCCTTTGGCACGGTTGTTTTCAACCAAGTACCCCACGGTGGGATTTGACATGAACCAGAAACGTGTTGATGCGTTGATGGCTGGACATGATGCTACATTAGAGGTGGCAGATGAATTACTTCAGGATGCAATCAACAATCATGGTTTCGTATGTACCACTGACATTGAGAAAATCAAAGACTGCAATTTCTATGTAGTCGCTGTTCCGACTCCTGTCGATGAGAACAAGGCTCCAGACCTCCGTCCGCTTTGGGGCGCATCAGAGACCGTAGGTAAGGTTATCTCAAAAGGAGACATCGTGGTTTACGAGTCTACTGTTTATCCTGGTGTAACAGAAGATGAGTGTATTCCTGTCGTTGAGAAGGTCTCTGGTCTGAAGTTCAATGTCGATTTCTTCGCAGGTTACAGCCCAGAACGAATCAATCCTGGTGACAAGGTTCATACTGTTGAGTTCATCAAGAAGATCACTTCTGGTTCAACGCCTGAGATTGCCGATATCGTGGATAATGTCTACAATTCAGTTTTGAAGAATGGCACTCACAAGGCTCCTTCTATGAAAGTAGCAGAGGCTGCAAAAGTAATTGAGAACTCTGAACGTGATATTATGATTGCTTTCTTCAATGAGCTCTCAAAGATCTTTACGCTGATGGGTATTGATACTACAGACGTAGTTGAGGCAGCAGGAACGAAGTGGAACTTTATCAAGATGAATCCGGGGCTTGTGGGTGGTCACTGTATCAGTGTTGACCCATATTATCTCGCTCAGTGTGCACAGCGTCTTGGTTATAACCCTGAGATTATCCTTGCCGGTCGTCGCATGAATGATGGCATGGGTGCATACGTTGTTGACCAGACTATTAAACATATGTTGAAGAAGGGCATACAGGTGCTGAAGTCAGATATCATCATCATGGGATTCACTTTCAAGGAGAATTGTCCTGACGTTCGTAATACCCGTGTTATTGATATCTATCATGCACTTGAGGAATACAACGTTAATATTACCGTTTACGATCCTTGGGCTAATCCTGAGACAGTAAAACGCGAGTATGGTGTTGATATTGTTAACGAGCTTCCTAAATCCAAGTTCGATGCCGCTATCGTGGCAGTTGCCCATAAGGAGTTCCGTGAGCAGATTGTTAATATCGAAGATCTGTTGAAAGAGAATCATGTCATCTTTGACGTGAAGTGCATTCTTCCTCGTGAGAAGGTGGATGGCCGTCTCTAATAGTGAATCTTCTATGAAGAAGAAAATTGTATTTTTCCTTACGCCAGAGGTGACAGGGGCCGAACGGGTCTCTGTCACAATGGCAAAGGGATTGACTAAGGAAGGATATGATGTTGTTTACGCCATAATCGGCAATACTTTTGGTAGCATCATCTCATTTATTCCCTACGGATCAACCTATTACCTGGTTCCTTTGTTAAGATTGGATGAGTTCATGAAAAGAGAGCATCCACAGGAGGTGTTCTGTTCAATGATTCATTTGAATGGTGAAGTTCTGAAATCGGCTCAAAGGGTTGGAGGAATAAAGACCATCTTACGAAACAACTATAAGCTATCTGATGTTTCGGAAGATAAACTTGCCATAGCAAAGGAATGTTATCCAGAGGCCGATGAAGTAATAGCTCAGACAGAAGAGATGAAAACAGAGTTAATGACTGTCTGTGGCGTAAAGGAGAAAAAAATAAGAGTAATAGACAATCCAGTTGACGAAGACTATATCAACCAATGTGTACATGGAGTGGAATCTCCATATCCTAATGACGGGAAGCTGCATTTCTGCTGGGTGGGGAGATATGATTGGATAAAAGGTCCGGATATTCTTGTCAGTTATTTTGCTGATAAATACAAGAATGAAAAAAATATCTCGCTCTACATGGTGGGAATGATTGATGCAAACAATCCCGTTTATCAAAGCGTAAAGTGCCAGATAGAGGAACTTGGTCTTCTTCAGGATGTACACGTGGTAGGATTTGATAACAATCCTTATAGATGGATAAAATATTCCCAGGGGCTCATTATGAGTTCCAGGTCAGAAGCCTCTTCGAACGTAGTGAAAGAGGCAAACTATCTCGGAATTCCAGTTTATCTTGTCAATGAAATATAACCCCATTCATGATATGACTAAGAAAGTACTGAAGATATGTTGTTACAGTTGGCTTAACGCCAGTCGTGACAAGAGAGAACTGTCTGCTTGTCAGGAGTTGGGTATGAAAGCTGAAGTCCTTGCCAAAGGTGAAGGAGATGAATGTGGACATTTCAGCAAGCTGGATGGCTTTGATGTGTTTAAGGTTTCTACCAGACCTTTTCCACATTTGCCGGTTTCTGTTAATAGAATTCTTTCCATAGGCAGTTTTGCTATACAAGCCAAGAAAATGAATCCTGATATCATCAGCGGCCATGATATGTTAGGGGTTTTTGTTGGTTGGTTGTCAAATCTGATGAGGACACGTAAGGCAATACTTGTTTATGACTCTCATGAATTTGAACTCGGACGTAATACAAAGCGCAGCAAGGTTCAGTCATGGCTAGTTGCTCATTTTGAGCGCTTTTTAATTAAAAGATGTGCATTCTCTATCATGGTCAATGATGCCATTGCCGATGAGGTGCAACGTATTCATCAATTGCCAGAGCGCCCAGTCGTTGTGCGTAGCACACCTAATCTTTGGCAAATAGATGCACAAGAATGTGAAAAAACTCGAGCTCGGATATTATCGTCAATGAAATCTCCCCGTGAAGTCCTAATAATGTATCATGGTGGTGTTATTCCAGGTCGAGGTGTAGAGACACTTTTGGAGGTCGTTGCGAAAGCTGATTTTACATGTGCCTTTATTCTTGGCAATGGGCATGAGCCTTATATCCAATCCTTAAAGTCAAAGGCAGAGGCTTTAGGCATTTCCGATCGAGTAGCTTTCCACTCTGCCGTTTCTATAGACAAACTGTGGAAGTATGTTGGTGCAGCTGATATTGGCATGGTTACGATACCTGCTGTTGCCAAGAGTTATTATTACATGCTTCCTAATAAGTTCTTTGAAAATATCCAGAGCGAAACTCCTGTAATATGTTCAAACTATCCTGCAATAGAGCCCATTGTGAAAGAATACAATATCGGATTGACTTGTAATCCTACTGATATTGATGCTATTATTGCTTGTATTAAGAAAATGAATGAAAACAAATCTTTATACCATACTTTTAAAGAAAACTTAAAACATGCAAAGCAACAGCTTTGCTGGGAGAACGAGAAACAGATTCTGATAAACGCTTATATGAAATTCTTATAATACATGATATATGCTAAATTCATGCCTGGCAGGAAGTTGGATTTTGCCAGTAGGAATAAACGAGAACTTCAAGCTGCATGTGAGTACGGCTATAAGGTTTCAGTCATCAGTTCCGACGATAGCAAGACTTTTTTTGAAAAATATCCAAATTATACGCTTATAGATGACCACCAGTCCACTCATGTCACATATGAGATGAACAAGGTGGTTCGTATTGTTAAAATACTGTGGGGATACCTCGTTGTTATTCGCAATCTGCGGAAAGTGAGTGCTGATGTAATGAGTTGTCATGATATTGACTCTCTTTTCATGGCATGGGCTGCATATCTTTTCAAAGTAAAGAGGCCTGCTTTTATTTATGACTCTCATGAATTTGAAATAGGACGTAATATATCCCGTAACAGACTTCAGCGTTGGTGGGTGTTGCACTTGGAGCGTTTCCTTATTAAGCGTTGCTTGTTCTCCATTATGGTTAATGATGCTATTGCTGACGAGGTGCAGCGAATCCATCGCTTACAAACGCGCCCTGTTGTTGTAAGAAGTACTCCTTCTCGTTGGATTATCGATGAGCAAAAGTGCTTTGAAAAAAGAAAGGAGCTTTTGGCGAAGATGAAAAGCCCGCAGCAGACGCTTTTGATGTATCATGGAGGAGTGTCACGAGGAAGAGGGATTGAAACCCTACTTGAAGTAGTAAAACGAAGTGAGAACACATGTCTTTTAATCTTAGGTAATGGAGAAAATAAGCTAATGGAGAGACTTGAACAGCAGTCTGTTTCATTGGGAATTTCTGACCGTGTACTATTCCATCCAGCAGTGGCAATGGAATGCCTTTGGCAATATGTCGGGGCTGCAGATATAGGCATGGTTACAATTCCTGCTGTTACCAAAAGCTATTATTACATGTTACCAAACAAATTTTTTGAAAATATTCAAGCTGAGACTCCTGTAATCTGTTCTGACTTCCCTGCTATTTCACCCATAGTCAAAAAGTATAATATTGGTCTTACTTGTGATCCGACTGATGTCGAGACAATATGCGCTTGCATCTCCAAGTTGCAAATCGATAAAGAACTTTATATGACACTTAAGAACAATATGAAAAAAGCGAAAGAGGACCTGTGTTGGGAGAAGGAGAAACAGGTTTTGTTTAATGCATTTAATTATTTCATCGGTTAGCCTTTTTATGACTTTTTCTCGACTATTTAATCCGAAGACTTATACCTACGAATTGTTCGTAGCTTTTTTCCTATCATGGTATGCCATAACAGGAGCTGTGCTTGGCATAACCAAGAATGTCCTACCGATGGGAAAGGTTGATACACTTCTGCTCTACCTTATGATGTTGGTATTTGCCGTAAAGGTATTAGGTACGTTCGTCAAAAGGCTTGAAGGGTGGATGATTGTTTCTGTGTTTGGTGTATTAATTGTGCTTCTGATCTCTACGCTATTCTCCTCCAAACCTGATACAAATATATCTGTTTCTCTTGAGGTTCTCGCATTTTGTCTTCCTTGCCTACTAATCGTTGGGTGTGTAAGAGACTTCTCTTCTTTTTACAAATACCTTCTGATTATTATGCAAATCATGCCATATTTTCATTTGTTGTTTTTTTTGCTGTTGGGCAATGGCCAACTTGATGAGGATGAAAGCTATTCGCAATCAATGTCATATAATTATCTGTTTCCCGCAATAGTTCTTTTGAGCGATGTGCTTTCTAGATTCTCCATAAAATCATTGATACCCTGTGCAATATGTATTTTTATGATGATAGCCTATGGAGCGAGAGGTCCTTTGGTAAGTGTGTTTTTGTTTATAGTATTGTATTGGCTCGTTATGTCTAAAAGCGTTGGATGGAAACAAATGGTGATACCAATACTGTTACTTGTGGCACTTGCAATCTATGTTTATTCGCATTTTGAAAATGTGATAGTATATCTTACGGAACTAATGACGTCTATGAATTCGAGTGTTCGTGTGCTGGATATGATAATGGATGAATCTCTTACGGAGGACGAAGCTCGTGGTATGTATGCTACAGCATGTTTGAAGCATGTTTTTGATAATCCTTTTTTGGGTACATTACCTATTAACGACAGAGTGTTTCTATGGGATATTTTCCATTCTGATAGAGGTATTGCATCCATGTATCCGCATAATTTTTTTGTGGAAATCCTGACTCAATTTGGTCTATTTTTGGGCCTATTGTTGATCTGCTTGTTTCTTCGCATTATCTATAAGTGTCTGAAGGATCCTATAAACATGGATTCTAAAAAGATATTATTGGTATTCATTGGTGCGTATTTCTTCCCGTTGCTTTTTTCTGGCTCATATATCAGCTCAAAAGGCTTTTATATCCTAATGGCTGTCTGTATAGTGATACTGAAGATGAGTAAGATCAAAAAAATATCTTATGCTCAAACCCATTAAAAGTCGTTTTATTTCTCTTAAAGAGAGATTTCGGAAAAGCGATTTCCTGAAAAGCATTTTGACTCTTTCTGCCGGGGTGGTAGTATCTCAAGCTGTTGCTCTTTTTACTACGCCCATTATCAGCAGAATATACGGGCCAGATGTGTTGGGCGATTTTTCCATCATTAGTTCAAATGTTACAATCTTTGGTGTCATTGTCAGTCTTGGACTTATTCCTGCAATCATGGTGCCACGAGACAATGATGAGGCAAAGGGAATATGCCGTCTTTTGGCAATGGCGATCTTAGTTTTGTCTATACTTTTGTTCCTCGTTTTAGTGTCGTTGCCAGAAACGAAGCATTTGTTTTCTGTAAGCATTGGTTATGGCGTGGCTTGTGCAGCATTGTGTGTATATTTGTTCTTTAATAGTTTGTCGGCTATTTGTTACTCATACGTAAACAGACAGAAACTCTATAAAGTCTTGTTTTGGAATCCATCTATAGGAACAGTTTCCAATGCGATTATTTGTATTGTATTAGGTTTGTTAGGTTTTGGACTATGGGGATATTTAGTAGGTACAATAGTCTCCTCGATGATACTCATTCTCCATATGTTGACTAATGCAAATCCTTTTACGGGGAGGATATCCGATGAATATTCATCTTTGCGATTACTTAGAAAACATAAAGATTTTACCTTTATCCTTTTGCCTTCAGAATTAATAGGAACTTTAGCCAGACAAGTTCCAGTACAAATGTTGTCACGATTCTGGGGAAGTGTAGTCTTAGGTTCATATTCTATGTGTCTGATTATTTTGGATTTACCATCCAAGTTTTTGGCTGGTCCTGTAAATCGTGTTTTCTACAAAGAGGCTATGGACAGGCATCATCGAGGAGAGAACATAGGAGATTTTTCTTTCAGGTTGATAAAAGCAAATATAAAGCTTGCTATCATCCCCATATTTATATTGGTAATCTTTGGTGAGCCCATTTTTTCTTTTATTCTGGGATCAAGATGGTCAATGGCAGGCTCTTTTGCATCATTACTTGGTATATATAAAATTATGTCATTCTGTAATTCTTGTCTGAATGGCAAATACGTAATCATAGATAGGAAAAGAATTATTTTATACATCCATATATTAGTATTAATATCATATGGGTTGGTATTTTATATTTGTCATTTAATGGATTGCTCTCCTTTTCAGACAATCTTCTTTTTTTCATTGACAGGAACCGTTATGACATTATTTGATAATTTCCTATTCATGATTATGACAAAGGTATCGATTCCTGATTATATTAAATTCATTGCAATATATATATTCTGTCCAATTATGATAGCATCAGGAATAAGAATATTATTGTTCGGATAGATGATAGATGCATTTAGGTCTTTAGTTAAAATGTGACTCCAGAAATATCTTACTATTTTTAATGATTTGAAAAATGCAGAATAATTTTTTTTTTCAGACAAAATGGCATTTGGTAAAAACGATTCTGTTTAATACAAGGTTAAAAGATTACAAATTGTTTTTGTCTTATGCAAAAGAACAGAGGTATGAAATATTGCCGTTAGGTGAATTTTATAGACTCGGAAACAGAAGAGGCGGGGGTAAAAATCATTTGGTGCTCCGCCATGATGTTGACTGGCCAGGGGAATCTACACGTAGATTGTTCGAAACGGAAAAGAGTCTTGGCGTGAGGAGTACATATTATTTCCGCTTTTCTACTATTGACAAACTGTTAATTGATGAAATGATCGAAGCGGGTTTTGAAGTTGGATTGCATTTTGAAACTATATCAGATATAATACGTGAGCAACAATTAACAGATAAGAATCAGCTAAAAATGGACTACGCCTTTGAGAGATTTCGGGAAGATATTAGGCGATTTGAAGAAATAACAGGGCATAAAATCTTGACTTGTTGTAGTCATGGAGCTCCAGAGAATGTTAAGCTTGGAATATCTAACAATAGTCTTACAGAAGGAACGAATTTGTCTGACTATGGCATACAATTTGAAGCGTATGACAAAGATATGTATTCCAAAGATGTGGATTGTCATATTATGGATGCAACACTTTTATTTAATTATGGTTTTTCTTATGTAGATACGCCTATTTCTGCTGTTAATCATCAATATCAGAATATCATTTTTTTGTCCCACCCAAATCATTGGTGGAAACCTATGGGTTTTAACGAACGCATAAAGCCTCTCATATTTATGCTTATGGGTAAGGCAACTTATTATACTGGTAGGCAATTTAAGAGAATATCTCAATAATCAAAATATTTTTATTTAAATCAAAAAATTATGGCAAATTTTGCATTGATTGGTGCCGCAGGTTATATTGCACCGCGTCACATTAAGGCCATCGCAGAGACTGGAAACAACCTGGTGGCCGCGTATGATCGTTTTGATAGTGTGGGAAGACTTGATAGTTCCTTCCCCGAGTGTTCATTCTTTACAGAGCAGGAGCAGTTCGAGCGCTTTGTAGAAAAGCTGAAGGGAACTAAGGATGAAATCCAGTGGCTTTCCATCTGCACTCCGAACTATACTCATGATCCGTTCATTCGTTATGGACTCCGTAATGGTATGAATGTTATCTGTGAGAAACCTATCGTGCTCCATAGTCAGAGTCTGGAAGACCTCATCAAGATTGAGGAGGAGACTGGTCATCAGGCGTATAATATCCTTCAACTTCGTTTGCATGACAAGATAGCAGCACTAAAGAAGAAAATTGAGGCTGGACCAAAGGATAAGGTTTACAACATTGACCTGACGTATATTACGTCTCGTGGTAAGTGGTACTACACCTCTTGGAAAGGTAATAACCACAAATCAGGTGGCGTAGCTACCAACATTGGCGTTCACTTCTATGACATGCTTCAGTGGATTTTCGGTCCTGTGAAGAAGAATATCGTCAATGTGATGAGCTTTGATCGTGTGGCTGGCGTTCTTGAACTAGAGCAGGCTCATGTGAAGTACTTCCTGAGCATTAACGCAGACTGTCTGCCCGAGAATGCTGTTGAAGGAGAGAAGAAGACTTATCGTACACTGAATATCGATGGTGAGGAGTTCGAGTTCAGTCAGGGCTTTACAGAGTTGCACAACGAGAGCTATCGTAAGATTCTCTCAGGAGAAGGATTCCGTATCAGCGAGGCACGTAATTGCATCAAGATTGTGGAGGAAATCCGTACGGCCACTCCTATCGGTCTTGTTGGTGATTATCATCCTTTGGCTGAACGCCCATTGTCCAAACACCCGTTTGGATGGGATGATGTGAAATACTAAACTATAGGACTATGGCAAATAAGATTCAAATGGTTGACCTAAAGGGTCAATATGAAAAGATTAAGCCCGAGGTGGATGCTGCTATTCAGGATGTGATAGACAATACGGCATTCATCAACGGGCCTATTGTGAAGGAGTTCGCTCAGAAACTGAGTGACTATATGGGTGGTTGTCATGTCATTCCTTGCGCCAATGGTACTGATGCGCTTCAGATTGCATTGATGGTATTGGATTTGAAACCAGGTGACGAAGTTATTGTTCCAGCGTTTACCTATGTGGCTTCTGCTGAGGTCATCGGATTACTTGGTCTGACGCCAGTCATGGTAGATGTGGATTATGATACCTTCAATGTGACAGTTGACAATATCAAAAAAGCACTTTCTGACAAAACTAAGGCGATGATCCCTGTTCATCTCTTTGGACAGAGTTGCGATATGGAGCCAATCTTGGCTTTTGCTAAGGAGCATAACCTCTATGTAATCGAGGATAATGCCCAGGCTATTGGCGCTGAATATACCTTCTCTGATGGCCATAAGGAAAAGACAGGTACGATGGGAACCATTGGATGTACCTCGTTCTTCCCCTCAAAGAATTTGGGCTGTTATGGTGATGGAGGTGCTATTTTCTGTAAAGACGATGAGTTGGCAGAGAAATTGCGCATGATTGCAAACCATGGTCAGAAAGTGAAGTATCACCACTCTGTGATTGGTTGTAACTCTCGTTTGGATTCAATTCAGGCTGCTATCCTGAATGTTAAGCTGAAACACCTTGATGAGTATGGTCAGGCACGCTATGCAGCTGCCAGCTATTATACTGAGAAACTGAAGGCATTTGATCCTGAGCAGAAGTTCTTCATTACGCCTAAGGAATTGGAGAAGAGTACTCATGTATATCATCAATATACTTTGAAGATTAAGAACGGCAAGCGTGATGCGCTGAAGCAGTTCTTAGCAGATGCAGGTATTCCTAGTATGATTTATTATCCTCTGCCTTTACAAGAGCAGGAGGCTTTCAAGCCGATTACTCGCGCTGCGGAGAATTTGGCAATCTCTAAGGATATCGCATATTCTGTTTTGTCATTGCCAGTTCATACTGAGATAACTCATGAGATACAGGATGCTGTTATCGGCAAGATAATAGAGTTTTATAATTCTTAAATCATGACAATTAGAGTCTGTCATGTAACAAGTATGCATAGAGTCTTCGACACGAGGTTATTCCACAAGGAATGTACCTCGTTGTCGGAGATATTTGTAGAATGTCCAGAATTTTATCAAGTAATTATCTATATGTGTTTATAACATGAATAGATTGAAGGTATGTCATGTAACAAGTGTACACAAATTTCCTGATACCAGGATTTTTTATAAAGAGTGTAAATCATTAGCGAAGAGATATGATGTCTATCATATAGCTGCAAACACAGACGATGCAGTTTTGGATAATGTCAAAATTCGTGGAGTGAGTCTCTCATCAAATAGAGTATTCCGAGTCCTTCAGTTAAATAAGGTGTACAAAAAGGCTCTTGAAATTGATGCCGATATCTATCATCTTCATGATCCTGAGTTGATCAATATGGGAGCAAAATTCAAGAAAAGAGGGAAGAAGGTTATTTTTGACTCTCACGAAGACATTCCTTTGGATATTGCAGAAAAGAAATGGATACCTGCGATTTTGCGTAACCCTCTATCTAAGTATTATTCAAATTTGGAAAAAAGGGAGTTTAAGAAATTTGATGCGCTTATCTCAGTTACACCATCCATAGTGAATAAATTGAAAGTTATTAATCCTAATACTTATCAAGTAACAAATTATCCTCCCATTTCTGAGTTTGTAGATGAACGGAAGTGGAATCGTACAATATGTTTTGCTGGTATCATATCTCCCAATTGGTTACACCATTGTATTGTAGAATCCCTATCGGATTTGGATGTCGTTTATACCATAGCAGGTCGTGGACCTCAACGGTACATAAATAGCCTTAAAAGCTGTAATAATGGAAAAAAGGTAGAATATGTGGGCGTTCTTAAGCAAGAGAAAGTCCGCTCTTTTATTCAGGGAAGTACGATAGGTATGGCATTGTATGATTATCTGCCAAGCTTTGGTTACAAACTAGGGTCATTAGGAAATAATAAAATATTTGAATATATGGCTGCTGGAATTCCTATGATCACCACGGACTTTGTTCTGTGGAAGGAGATAATTGATAAGTATCATTGTGGGATTTGTGTGAACCCACATAACCCTAATGATATAGCTAGCGCCATTAAGTATTTAATGGATAATCCTAAGTTATGTAAGGAAATGGGGGATAATGGGAGAAAAGCTGTGACTGAGTATTATAATTGGTCTTCTCAAGAAGAGATCTTATTTAAGGCTTATGAATACGTTAAAAATTTGTAGATAATGATAAGACTTTTAACAGTAATTGGAGCTCGTCCACAGATTATTAAAGCTGCTGCCATTTCAAGGGCGGTACAGAATGTTTTTAAAGGGCAAATTGAAGAAAAGATTCTTCATACTGGGCAACATTATGATGCCAATATGTCCCAAGTGTTCTTTGATGAACTAGGCATACCACAGCCAGATTATAACTTAGGAGTAGGTTCTGGTAGTCATGGCGTTCAAACTGCAAAGATGACTGCGGGAATTGAGGAGGTCCTGACATCAGAACACTTTGACGGTATTATTCTTTATGGTGATACCAACTCAACTCTTGCTGGAGCGGTTGCTGCATCTAAAATTCACATCCCCGTGTTTCATATTGAGGCCGGCCTTCGTTCCTTCAATATGACGATGCCAGAGGAAGTGAATAGAATAGTGTGTGACCAATTGTCATCTATCTGCTTTTCCCCCACTCAGACAGGTATTGATAACTTAAAACGCGAGGGCTTTTTTGATTCGCCAGCAAAGTTTAAGAATGGAAAAGGTCGTTTGGTTCTGAATAGCGGAGATGTGATGTACGACAACAGTATGTACTTTGCATCACTGGCAGAGAAAAAATCTGATGTACTCACTCGTCTTGGAATTAAGCCGAATGAGTATATCCTTACAACAATCCATCGACCGAACAATACGGATGAACCAGCCCGTCTGACGGCTATTATTTCATCACTCCTGTCAATAACAGAACGTGATGGCATAATATTGGTGCTACCCTTACATCCTCGTACAAAGAATCTTCTTGACAAGAATCTCGATAAGGATGTATATGATAAGCTCATGACGTCACCTCGCGTGAAGATTATTCCACCGGCATCTTTCTTTGAGATTATTGTGCTGGAAAAGAATGCACGTATAGTTATGACTGATAGCGGCGGTGTACAAAAAGAGTCATTTTTCTTTGAACGTCCTTGTGTTATTCTGCGCCCCGAAACAGAATGGGTGGAAATCGTTGAACATGGTGCCGGTATTATCGCAGATGCAGATCCTGAACGTATTATTAGTGCATACGATAAGCTTGTAGGCACGGCACCTTCCTTCCCACCGTTGTTTGGTGACGCACATGCTTCTGAACATATTCTTGAAACAATCAAAAATTATCTGACTGCTTAATGCAACTCTATACAGATAGCCTTCATAAAATTGCTTATGCCACCGATGCATCTGTGTATCGGGAGATACCATACGGCGTAGCCTATCCTGAAACCATTGAGGATGTTCAGGAGCTGATGCGAATAGCCCGCGAGAGGAAAACACATTTGATACCTCGTGCAGGCGGAACTTCTATTGCTGGCCAGGTAGTAGGTAGCGGGATTGTTGTGGACATCAGTAAACATTGGAACCATATTAAGAAGATAAATGCTGAAGAAAAGTGGGCAATAATAGAGCCTGGTGTTGTACGTGATGAATTGAATATCGCCCTGAAGCCATACGGTTTGTTCTTTAGCCCTGAGACATCTACCAGCAACAGATGTTGTATTGGTGGTATGTTTGGAAATAACTCTTGCGGAACACATTCTTTGGTATATGGTAGTACACGTCACCATGTCTTGGGAGCTTTTGGTATATTGGCCGATGGAAATAAAGAAGAGTTCGTTGATTATAAGATTAAGGAACTTGAACTGAGATTCGGAGCGCAATTCTGGAAAAAAGGAACTCATGATCTTCTTATTGAAAAGATATATGCTCAGCTAATCAACTATGCCCTTGATAAAAATATTACCGAATTAATCCGTAATAACTACCCGGACAAGGATTTGAAACGACGTAGTTGTGGTTATGCTATTGATGAGGTGATTGAAGACCTTGTTGATAACAAGGCGCCTTTTGCCGAACGGACGATTAATCTTTGTAAGTTGTTGGCCGGTAGTGAGGGGACTTTGGCATTTATTACAGAGATAAAGGTGTCCCTTGATGTACTGCCGCCCAATGAAATCATGGTGGTATGCGGGCATTGTGATACTTTGGATAAAAGCTTTAAGGCCAATCTTGTGGCTTTAAAACATCATCCTACAGCCATTGAATTGATGGATGGTGATATACTAGAACTGAGCAAGGGTAATGCAGAACAGCAAAAGAACCGCTTTTTTGTGGAGGGTGATCCTGCAGCTTTGTTGATAACGGAACTGCGAGCTGATACCAGAGAAGAATTGGATGCTCAGGCAGAAGCCTTGGAAAAAGACCTGATCGATAGTGGATTGGTATATCTGAGCACCAGAGTCTATGGGGCAGATGTTCAGAAAGTCTGGGCATTGCGAAAGGCAGGCTTGGGAATTCTAGGAGGGATGAAGGGTGATGCCAAACCGATGGGCGTAATAGAAGATACCGCCGTCGCACCCAAGTTTATGCCAGCCTATATGAAGGACTTCCAAGAGATGACACATAGACTTGGTGCCAATGTGGTCTATTATGGACATATCAGTACGGGCGAACTGCATCTTAGACCCATCATCAATCTGAAAACTAAGGAAGGACAGAAACTTTTCCGTGATTTGGCTACGGAAACAGCCCAATTGGTAAAGAAGCATCGTGGAAGTATCAGTGGTGAGCATGGTGACGGTAGATTACGTAGTGAGTTCATAAAAATGCTTTATGGCGATGAGACCTACGAGTTGATGCGACAAGTAAAGAAATGCTGGGATCCTGATGGAATGTTTAACCTGCACAAGATTGTGGATACACTCCCGATGGATTCGATGTTGCGGTTCGATGTTGGCCAAGAGTATGATATTGAAAAACGATTAGGTTCAGATAAAACTTATTTCAATTGGAAAGCGGCCTTTGATGAGTGTACAGCACCGGGGGCTACGGGTGCCAAGAACCAAATGAATGCGCTCATGTGTTCGATAGAACAGTGCAATGGCGCTGGTGACTGTCGGAAGAGTAATCTGATTGGTGGTACACTATGCCCGGCCTATAAAGTATCTCGCGATGAACTTAAGACAACCAGAGCGAGGGCCAACGTACTTCGAGAAGTACTGACTCGCGGCGGTGACTATAAGCAAGTAAAAGAGGAACTTGACAGTTGCTTAGCTTGTAAGGGATGCAAAAGTGAATGTCCTTCAAATGTGGATATGACAAGATTGAGGGCGGAGGTGCTGCAACATTATTATGACGAGCACGGTACGCCATTCAGGTCATTTATGGTAGCTCGCATGGCTCAGATAGAGCAACTGGGAGCTTTGGTCAGACCACTATATAATTTCTTTGCTACATGGAATCCGTCTTCATATATTATTAAAAAGGTAATCAGATTCTCGACAGAGCGACAGATACCAACATTGAGTAGATGTTCTATGCGAAAACTGGTTGCAAAAGAACAGGCTCTATATCGCATATCCAGACCAAAGAAGAAAGTCTATTTATTTGCAGATGAATTTACTAATCTTCAGGAGGCAGAATTAGGACTGACATTTGCAAAACTCTTGATGCGCTTGGGATATAAAGTGGAAATACCGAAGCATGTAGAGAGTGGCAGAGCAGCCATTTCGAAAGGATGCCTGAAATATGCGAAGAAGTTTGCTATTAAAAACGTACAGTTGCTGAAAGATAAAATCAGTGATAGCCACCCATTAATAGGAATAGAGCCCTCTTGCATCTTAAGTTTCAGAGATGAATATCCTGATCTTGTTCCAGGGGAGATGCGTCAGGAGGCATTGGCATTGGCTAAGAATTGTTTGCTGTATGATGAGTTCATGATGCGTGAAATAGCAGAAGGAAACATTTTTTCTAGTGATTTTGAAGATACCAATATGGAAATTTGGCTGCATGGCCATTGCCATCAGAAAGCGCTGGTTGGTGTGGATAAAACCGCCAAAGTGTTAAATGCCCTCTTGTCGGATGCTAAGGTAAATGTAATTCCAAGTGGTTGTTGTGGCATGGCAGGTTCATTTGGATATGAGAAGGAGCATTATAAGACATCGTTGGAGATAGGCGAGATGGTTTTGTTCCCATCTGTTCGCAAAGCTGTCACACAAAACAAACAAGAGTCGCAGAAAGAACCTGTTTTCGTAGCGGCACCAGGAACTTCCTGTAGGCAGCAGATATTGGATGGTACAGGGGTGAAAGCGATACATCCCATAGAGATACTATATAAATTTCTTAAGAATGCATAAGAGTTTCCTGGCGGCTTTCTTTGTGATATGTGGGTGGTGCTCCGCCCATGCTGGCAAGGCGCTGAATCCCATTCAATTTGGATTGTTAGATGCAAAGACGGCAGTAGAGAGGTACGATGTGTTATACAAAACGCATCGTGAAGCCAAGAAAACAAATGCCCCCGTATCTTACAAAGGAATCCAGACTATTGACTTGGAGATTCCTTTGGGTGCAAAAAGAATCCCTTTGACTGATCATACGGATTTTGCAGGTGTCAGCATATATGTGACTAACAATACTGCAAAAGCCTATTTATTTGAGCTGGCACAGGGAAAGAAGAGCATAGAAGTGACTAATGCCCAGGTTGACGAAGGTGATTTCACTAGCATAAATGAATTAAGGAGAGGACGTTTTCTGGTGATAGTGGAAGATTCTTTGCCTTGGGTTAAACAACGAATTGGTTATAAATATGGAGCGATAAGAAAGGACATCCTCTTGGTAGAAGACGGCAAAGCAGAAAATAGGGTTGTTTCTCCATATAATAATAGTTGGTCGAAAGCCAAAGCATATTATTGTCCGATTTCTCATGAGAAAAAGGAAATAAAAAATTTAAAGTTATTTCGTCAGCCTGGGAATAAGGACTTGGCCTTCTTTGTAACTATCTCTAATCAAAACAACGTGGTTCTGTCAGATATTGAGATTCATACCCCCCAAGACACGCTTTTAAACGATGCGGCTATCGCAATAACTAATTGTACAAATATCAAGTTCTATCATATAACTATTGACGGAACATACTCACGTAAAGACCATTCCGGCTATGGGGTTACGATGAATAATGTATGGAATAGCTCCTTCTACAAATTCCGTGGTCATGGGAATTGGGGAGTTTTTGGGAATAACAATGTTAACTATGCGACCTTCAATTCATGCGATATAAACCGTTTTGATATTCATTGTTATGGGCGTGATATTCATTTTATGAAATGTGTATTTCGGAATCTGTACAACCAATTTTCTTCTGTATTTGGAGAAGTTACATTTGCAAATTGCGAATTTTGTAACTTTATTCCTGTATCATTTGAATCTTCATATAACGCATATACGAGATTTCAATTGAAGGTGAATAATTGCATCATTACCGATGTCGGGAAAAAAAACTTTTTTATTAAAGCCGGTGATATAGATAATAAAAATTCCAATGAAAGACCAGAACTCTCAAGAAAAGAATGGCCAGATATATTCATAGACGGATTGACAATCGTAACAAATGGAAATCAGGATTATCGTCTGTCAAATTATAGCAAGAAGAGTATTCAGATGTCGGAAGAAACAATCCCCACAAAAATTGAAATTAAGAGGATAAGGTATGAAAAACCGTCAATGTAAAGTCGTAAGACAGGTTCTGTAAATATTAAGCGAAGACTAGAACTGAATAAGCATAAAGAAATACGAGTTAAGTAATTTCCAATTGTATGAATATTTAGGAATAAAAATAAAATAAATAGTTATATTATGGAAGAAAAGAAATACTTTGTTCATCAGTCCAGCTATGTGGATAATGACGTGGAAATCGGTGAAGGAACGAAAATCTGGCATTTTAGTCATGTTCAACAAGGCGCCAAGATTGGTAAGAACTGCTCGCTGGGTCAGAATGTCAACATTGGTAACAACGTTCGTATTGGCAATGGAGTACGTATCCAGAATAATGTATCTGTTTATGAAGGTGTAGAGATAGAGGATAATGTATTTTGCGGACCTTCGTGCGTGTTTACGAATGTCACTACACCGAGAGCACACTTTCCTGTTCATGGTATTTACGCCAAGACTCTAATAAAAGAAGGGGCTTCACTTGGCGCAAACTGTACTGTGGTCTGTGGTCATACTGTAGGTAAAAGTGCTTTGATTGGTTCTGGAGCAGTTGTTGCCAAAGACGTGAAGGACTATGCCCTAATGGTAGGTGTGCCTGCTAGACAGATTGGTTGGGTATGTGAGTGTGGAAAACGTTTGGGCGATGACTTGGAATGTGAGTGCGGACGTTCGTATCATATGGAAGAAGATAACTTAGTGAAGGATAAATAACTTTATATGACAATCCAACAAAGAATACAAAATGATTTCAAGAAGAAAAAAGGACAGCCTTGCTTAACGATAGCTTCACATAGAGAATTAGTAAACACGGAAATTGGCTGTGTGAACCTGTAGGAGTTCAATAGGGTATGTAAAGAAATGAATTGGAAATTATTGCGATGATACACCCTTTATCAGATTGTAAGAACAGGAATATACCTGAATCCACTAATATTTGGCAGTTCTGTGTGATCTTTCCTAATTGTCAAATAGGGGAGAATTGTAATATATGCTCTCATTGCTTGATAGAGAACGATGTGGAGATAGGTGACAATGTAACCATCAAATGCGGTGTTCAGGTATGGGATGGTATTACGCTGGAGGATAACGTGATGGTGGGAAGCAATGTGACGTTTACGAACGATATGTTCCCGCGGTCGAAAAACAAAGAATGGTCGCTACTGAAGACGAGAGTATGTAAAGGAGCTACTATCGGGGCAGGTTCTACCATTTTACCCGGTATTACAATTGGTGAGGGCGCATTCATTGCTGCAGGAAGTGTGGTGACGAAGGATGTACCTGCAGGTGAACTGTGGATGGGGAATCCCGCGAGATTTTATAGAAAAGTGGACTTCTGAATGTCACACAGATATTACAGAAATATAAGTTAGTTATGAATATACCGTTTTTGTCATTAAAAGAAGTTACAGCCCTGCATGGAGCTGAAATCAACGAGGCTGTTAGCCGAGTAGTGAATGGAGGCTGGTACCTCCAAGGAAAAGAGGACAAGCAGTTTGAAGAGGACTACTCAAAGTTTATAGGAACGAAATACACCATTGGCTGTGCGAATGGTCTGGATGCGCTAATCTGGATATTCCGTGCATATATTGAAATGGGTGTGATGCAGCCAGGAGATGAGGTGATAGTACCGGCGAATACCTATATTGCTACTATCCTTGCCATTACGGAGAATGGTCTGAAGCCAGTCCTCGTGGAGCCTAAACTCAATACCTTGGAGCTTGATGACAACCTCATTGAGGCGGCTATCACCCCAAAGACCAAGGCAATTGCAATTGTGCATCTTTATGGCCGTAATGCTTATACCGAAAAGATTGGTGTACTCTGCAAAAAGTACAATCTGAAGCTGGTCGAGGATAACGCGCAGGCGCATGGCTGCAAGCATACTGATGGACGTGTTACGGGCAGCATTGGCGATGCAGCTGGGCATAGTTTCTATCCAGGCAAGAATCTTGGCGCTTTGGGTGATGGTGGTGCTGTTACCACCAATGATCCTGAACTGGCTGCTGCAGTCCGTGCCTTGGCTAACTATGGTTCACAGAAGAAATATGTGTTCAAGTACACCGGCCGTAACAGCCGTTTGGATGAGATACAAGCTGCTGTCCTGGATGTGAAATTGAAGTATCTAGTAGAGGATAATGCTCATCGCAAGGAGGTGGCCCATTATTATTATGAGCATATCAACAATCCGCTGATTTCCATGCCTGATTTGCTCCCCGATGAGCAGAATGCTTATCACCTATTCCCAATTTTAGTTGCTGAAGGGAAGCGAGATGCATTGCATGATTATCTGGATGCTAACGGTGTTGGTACAGTTTGTCATTATCCAATTGCACCCCATAAACAGGAGTGTTATGCTAAAGAAACATGGAATATACCTCAGTTGAGTTTACCTATTACAGAGAAGATTGCTGATGAGGAATTGAGTCTGCCAATAGGACCGGCAATCTCTTTAGAAGAGGTAGAAGAGATTGTACGTCTAATTAACTCTTTCAAATAATGATAAAAAGTATTTGGCTGGTTAACAAATATGCGATGCCGCCTCAATATGAGTCGCGCTTGCGAACCATTAAGTTTGCCCACTACCTACAGGAAATGGGATATAAGGTAACTGTATTCGATTCAAGCGTGATGCATAATATGGACTTGGACTTAATAGGAGATAACCATAAGTACATTGAGAGGCAGTATGAAGACTTGAACTTTGTGCATATAAAGACATGTAAGTACCAAAAAACAGCAGGAATAAGCCGAATATGGAGCGAAATACAGTTTCACTATAGATTGGTAAAGTTTGCCAAGAAGTTTGAGAAACCAGACCTTGTAGTTGCGACAACATTCCCTCTCTTCTCAAATCCGATATTGAACTATTGCCATAGAAACGGTATAAAGTATATTACGGAAATTCTAGACTGGTGGCCGGATGATTTTGTTGATTTCGGGCTGGTAAGTGCTAAGAATCCAGTTATGAAATACTTGTTTTGGCGTGCCAAGAAGAACTATGTAGAGTCGGATGCCACAGTGTTCTCCATTGAAGGCAGGATAGAGTATATGAAGGATAAGAAATGGGATAAGGATCAAGGAGGTCCCGTAGATTTGTCCAAAATGTACTATATCAACAATGGCGTTGACTTGAATGACTTTGATACATGGGTTAATCAATATTCGATAGATGACCCTGATTTGAAATCAGATAAGAAACGGATTATTTATTTGGGCTCAGTTCGTCTTGCAAACAATGTGGGGCAGTTTATCAAGGCTGCTGAATTATTGAAAGATAGAGAAGATGTAATTTTTCTGATTTATGGGAACGGAGAAGACCGTGAACCCTTAATCCAGTATTGTAAAGAGCATGGACTAAAGAATGTTAAGTTCAAGGACAAGTGGATAGAACCTAAATATGTCCCCTTTGTATTGTCCCAAAGTTATCTGAATGTCTTAAATTACACTAAAGGCTTTGGGAAATATGGCATCAGCTCCAGTAAGATGTTCCAATACATGGCGGCAGGGAAACCCATTGTTTGTAATGTGGATATTATGTATTCTGCCATCGTAAAACACAATATTGGTGTCTGTCACGATATGGAGAGTGATGAAGCTTATGCGGATGCAATAAAAACAATAATTGACTTGCCCGAGTCTGAATATGATGCTATGTGCATAAGAGCACGGGAGGCAGCCAAAGAATACGACTATCCATATTTAACCAAACAAATGGCGGAAGTGATAGAGAAACTTTGATGGAACAATTATTTGCATTATTACGTTTAGGACTCAACACAAGTACGATTGAGAAAGAAAATCTATCGGACTTTATCATGCTGCCAGCAGATAAGTGGAGGGCTCTTGGGGATATGACTCGTAACCAGGGCGTTTTGGGAGTCTTCCTGGATGGGATAGACAAATTGGAGAACACTCAATACGGGCTGACCAGAGATCTTCAAGCTAATCAGAAACTGGAGTGGATAGGTGAAGTTCTGCAAATAGAACAGAGAAACCAGCAACAGACGGCTGTGATGAATGACTTGGCAGAGAAATGGATCCAAAGTGGATGTCGTATTATGGTGATGAAAGGGCAGGCTAATGGGTCGTTTTATCCCCAACCCCTTCACCGACCCCCGGGTGATATTGATTGTTACCTTTTCAATGACTACGCCTTAGGTAATGAAATTGCACTTAATGCTGGCGCAGATGTGGATGAAAGTTGGTATAAGCACTCTGTCATTCGTTATCGAGGAGAAATATTTGAAAATCATCAGTATTTTGTCCATACACGAGAAGGGAAGAGAAGTAAACTCTTACAGAAAGAGTTGTCAGAAACTCTAAATGCCGACAAATGGGAGCATTTTCCTGATAGCAATATTTGTCTTCCCTCTGCTCAATGGAATGCTATGTTTTTGACCTATCATGCTTGTGCGCATTTCATTACGGAGGGGTTACGACTTAAACAGGTGCTTGACTGGGCAATGTTTCTCCAGAAAGAGCAGGAAAAGTTGGATTGGGTGCAGTTCTATGCCTCTTGTGACCGCCATCATTTGCACCGCTTCGCAGATGCTATTACTGCCATTTGCGTAAAGCATCTCGGAATACAGATATCGAATCCTGTTATTACTACTGAAAGTCCATATGCAGACAAGCTATTGCAAAGTGCTTTGTACGATGATGATTACATCTACGGAACAGGTGAAAGCCGATGGGGTGGTAGATGGCATCTGGTGAAGAGTCTATTTAAATATAGATGGAAATATGAAGAAATCTATGAGGAAAGCGTTTGGAAGCAACTATGGTGGTATGTGAGTGGTTATTTGTTCCATACAGAAAAAACTGATAATTGATTATGATAGCAATACGAAAAGCTACTAGAAATGATATAGAAGCCATTGTGAGAGTTCATGAGGCTGCATTCCCAGATTTCTTTCTAACCAAACTTGGAACGTCTTTCCTGAGATTATATTATAACTCGGTGATGAACCATAAGGATGGTGTCTTGCTGGCTTGTAAGATGGATGGTATTATTATTGGGCTATGCGCTGGAACTGTTTTGTCGGCAGGTTTTAATTCAAAACTCATCAAGGCAAATATAATCAAATTTGGCATAGAAAGTATGAAGATATTGTTTACTAAGCCAAAAGCCTTAATTCACCTAATAAAAAATATGAGTAAGGAAGATTCCTCTGCTGGTGATGATGGTAATTATGCCGAGCTTTTATCTATAGCAGTAGACCCCAAGGTTCAAAGAAGTGGAGCCGGAAAAGCGATGCTATTGGAATTAGAGAAATTAATAAAGGAAAAAGGTGGGGAAAGATTAAGTTTGACTACCGACTATGAAGATAATGAAAAAGCCATTGGCTTCTATAAATCGTTAGGCTATGAGCCGTGGTATGATTTTGTAACATACCCCAATAGAAAAATGTATAGATTGATTAAACAATTATAACATATGAAAGGAATTGTACTAGCCGGAGGATCTGGCACAAGATTGTACCCTATTACAAAGGGTGTGAGTAAGCAATTGCTTCCGATTTACGACAAACCCATGGTTTACTATCCCATTAGTGCCTTGATGCTTGCAGGCATCAGGGATATTCTGATTATCTCTACTCCATATGATTTACCTGGTTTCAAGCGCCTTTTAGGTGATGGCAGCGATTATGGTGTGCATTTCGAGTATGCTGAGCAGCCTTCTCCAGATGGCCTTGCACAAGCTTTCATCATTGGTGAGAAATTCATTGGTGATGATAGTGCATGCTTGGTTCTTGGTGACAATATATTCTATGGTGCAGGTTTTACAGCTTTGCTTCGTAAGGCAGTTGAAGATGCTGAAGTAAATGGTAAAGCATCGGTATTTGGCTATTGGGTATCAGATCCAGAACGCTATGGAGTTGCTGAATTCGATAAACAGGGAAACTGCTTGAGCATTGAGGAGAAACCTAAGGAACCAAAATCTAACTATGCTGTTGTGGGTCTTTATTTCTATCCGAATAAGGTTGTCGGTGTTGCAAAGCATATAAAGCCTTCTGCCCGTGGGGAGTTGGAGATAACCACAGTGAACCAAGAGTTCTTGAAGGATGGAGAATTGCTGGTAAAGGTATTCGGCCGCGGCTTTGCTTGGCTTGATACTGGTACCCACGATAGTCTTGCAGAAGCCAGTACTTTTGTTGAGGTGATTGAGAAGCGTCAAGGCTTAAAGGTGGCTTGTCTTGAAGGTATTGCTTATCGTAATGGTTGGATTAATGAGGAACGTATGCGAGAGATTGCTAAGCCCATGCTGAAGAATCAGTATGGTCAGTACCTTCTAAAGGTAATTGACGAGATGAAAGAAGATATCAACAGTGGAACATTAGAGCACGTTTAAAAATGAAGAACATTGTTATTACTGGTGGTGCAGGCTTTATTGGAAGTCATGTGGTGCGCCTGTTTGTGAACAAGTATCCCGAGTATCACATCATCAACCTCGACAAGCTGACGTATGCCGGCAATCTGGCGAACCTGAAGGACATCGAGGACAAACCGAACTACGAGTTTGTGAAGATGGATATCTGCGACTTCGACGCCTTCTACCAGCTGATGCAGGACAAGAAGGTAGACGGCATCATCCATCTGGCTGCCGAGTCGCATGTCGACCGCTCGATCAAGGATCCCTTCACCTTCGCAAAGACCAACGTGATGGGAACGCTGTCATTGTTGCAGGCTGCCAAGCTCTATTGGGAGAGTCTGCCTGAGAAATATGAGGGTAAGAGATTCTATCATATCTCGACAGATGAGGTGTATGGCGCATTGGAATTGACACATCCTGAGGGCATCGAACCGCCTTTCACTACCACTGCTTCATCGTCAGAGCATCATCTGGCTTACGGCGACAAGTTCTTCTTGGAGACCACGAAGTATAATCCTCATTCTCCCTATTCAGCCGCCAAGGCTTCTTCAGACCACTTCGTCCGCGCTTATCACGACACTTACGGCATGCCCGTCGTCGTGACCAACTGCTCGAATAACTATGGCCCCTATCAGTTCCCGGAGAAGTTGATCCCGTTGTTCATCAACAATATCCGTCATCGCAAGCCATTGCCTGTCTATGGTAAGGGTGAGAACGTGCGCGACTGGCTCTACGTGGTAGATCATGCTCGTGCCATCGACGTGATCTTCCACGAGGGTAAGATTGCAGATACCTATAATATTGGTGGTTTCAACGAGTGGAAGAATATCGATATCATCAAGGTGCTTATCAATACTGTTGACCGTCTGCTAGGCCGCAAGGAAGGCGAGGATATGGACCTTATCACTTATGTTACCGACCGTGCTGGCCACGACCTGCGTTATGCCATCGACAGCTCTAAGTTGCAGCGTGAGCTCGGTTGGGAACCTTCACTCCAGTTCGAGGAAGGCATCGAGAAGACCGTTCGCTGGTATCTTGACAATCAGGAGTGGCTGGATAATGTGACCAGCGGAGACTATCAGAAGTATTACGATAATATGTATAAGGACCGCTAAAAAATAAGAGATGACAATTGAGAACGTAAGAATCATCGAGCTGCCGAAATACTTGGATGCTCGTGGTAATCTGTCTTTTGCAGAGCAGAATAACCATATTCCTTTTGAAATCAGAAGGACATATTGGATTTATGATGTTCCCGGAGGAGAGGATAGAGGCGGACATGCCTTCTGCGAGAATCAGGAGGTCGTGATTGCGCTTTCAGGCGCATTTGATGTGGTTGTAGATGATGGTGAGAATAAGAAGACCTTTACGTTGAATAGGTCTTATTACGGTCTCTATATTCCGAAGGGATTATGGCGCACGATGGAGAATTTTTCAACCAATTCTTTCGCATTGGAGTTTGGGTCAGTAGATTATTCTGCTGACGACTATATCCGCGATTACGATGAATTCTTAAAACTGAAGAAAGATGGCAAAATATAGTGTTTTTGATTGTACTATGGTGGAATTGGATAAGCACCATAGTGACCGCAAAGGAAACTTGACGGTGGTTCAGAATGGTACTACTTTGCCATTTGATGTGAAACGTGTGTATTATCTATATGATGTGCCAGGTGGCGAAAGCCGTGGCTCTCATGCACATCGAGACCTAGAACAACTTATAATTGCTGCATCAGGCTCGTTTACGGTTACACTAGATGACGGTAAAAGCAAACGTTCTTTTTTCCTTAATAGACCTTATCAAGGTTTATATGTAAAGCCTGGGCTTTGGCGTGATTTAGAAGACTTTTCTTCTGGAGCAGTTTGCATGGTGTTGGCATCAGAGGTGTATCAGAAGGAAGACTATATAAGAGATTATCAAGAGTTTCTAGAGTTTAGGGAAGATCGTTGAGTCAATAGAGCTTTAAACTGGCTACATGAACATATTTGAGATACAACAATCTAAGCAAGACAAGGATTTCGTGTTGAAGAACGGATCCTTGGAGTTTGAGGTGTTTGCTGATATTCTGAAAACAGCGGAGGACATTCCTTATATTGGCTCTCTGTTCAAGTTGGGAAAAGTGGCAGTGAACTATATGGACTATCGGTTCGTGAGAAAACTGCACTTTTTTTTGGAACAGTCTGAAACTTTGGAGCAGGAAAAGAAAGAGAAGTTCCTGAATAGTCTTTCTCCTGATGATAACAAGAGGATAAACAGCTATCTTACACAGTTGCTTTATTCGTCGGAAGAAGATGCCAAGGCAACGCTGATGGGAAAGATATATAAGAGCAGACTGATGGATGAGATAGATAATGACATGATGCTAAGGCTATGTTCCGTTGTCAATAAGGCTTTTCTGTCTGACTTGAAACATCTATCAGAATATGTGGATGAGAACGGAGATGACGGATATGTTACGGACAACTTGAATGCACTTGGATTATTGCAGGATAAAGGCAATATGTATGCAGAGCATCATGAAGATTGGCACTCAACAGGTTGGGGGCCAACAAAGCATCAACTGAACTTCATTGGAAGAGAGTTGTTGAGGATAATAAATACTTAAGAAGTTCTTTTCTGATAGGTGAAAATAACTGCTTAACTATATGAATCGGCAAGACATTAAGTACCTATTACGTGAGCAAGAGTGTATAGTATATCGTGGCTCATACACAAAGTCTGGAGATGGCATAGTGGATGTATGGGATATGAGTATTACCGAAGTGAATAACTCGATAGAGCGTATTTTTAGGAATCTTCTGAATAACTTATAAAGAAAAAATAATAATAATTTGCGATAAATATGAAAGTACCTTTTTCTCCGCCTGATATGACGGAACTTGAAGCAAAAGAAGTAAGAGAGGCGATTCTCTCAGGGTGGATAACAACAGGTCCACGGACGAAGAAGTTAGAAGAAAAAATCTCGGAGTATGTACATACGGACAAGACAGTATGCTTGAACTCGGCTACGGCTGCAATGGAGATGGTGCTCCATCTACTGAACCTTGGCCCGGAAGACGAGGTAATAGTACCGGCATATACCTACACGGCCAGCGCATCGGTGGTGCAGCATGTGGGGGCGAAGCTGGTGTTAGTGGACTCGCAGAAGGACAACGTGGAGATGGACTACGATCAGTTGGCTGATGCTATCACGGAACGGACAAAGGTGATTGTTCCAGTAGATTTAGGTGGTGTCGTAGCCGACTATGAGCGTGTGTATGAGATTGTGGAGCTGAAGAAACATCTGTATAAGCCATCGAATGCACTGCAGGCAAAGATTGGCCGTATCGTCGTATCGGCTGACTGTGCACACTCGTTCGGTGGCAGTCGCAAAGGCAAAATGGCTGGTTCAATCGCTGATTTCAGTTCTTTCAGCTTCCATGCCGTAAAGAATTTCACAACGGCTGAAGGTGGTGCTATGACGTGGAATCTGCCATTTGGTAATGAGGTTGTTCCTACGGATGTGGATTACATGCCTACTGTTCCCAAGAAGGAAGGTGAGACATGGAATGAGTTGCTTTATCGCATTTCGCAGCTGTTCTCATTGCACGGACAGAACAAAGATGCATTGGCCAAGACTAAGCTCGGTGCCTGGGAATATGACATCATCGGTCCGTGGTATAAGTGTAATATGACAGATATTATGGCTGCATTGGGCTTGGTGCAGATGGAACGTTATCCGAAGTTGTTGGAACGACGGTATGAGATAGTTGCCAAATATAACGCAGCCCTAAAGGGTTTGAATGTGGCTGTCCTGAACCATAAGGATGCAGATCATTGCAGCTCTCATCATTTGTATCTGGTTCGCTTACTGGGCAAGACTCGTGAAGAGACTAACAAGGTGATTGAGCAGATGGCTGAGCGTGGCATCGCCACCAACGTGCACTACAAGCCACTGCCCATGATGACAGCATACAAGGCCTTGGGCTTCGACATCAAGAACTATCCCAATGCCTATCATCTGTTCGAGCACGAGGTGACGCTGCCGCTGCACACGTGCCTGACGGACGAGGATGTGGAGTACATAACAAGTAACTTCGTAGATATTATCAAGAATTCGTGAAAAGATTATTTGATATCGTAGCGAGTGGACTAGGCCTGATAGTGCTCAGTCCGCTCTTTTTGGTACTCGCCATCTGGATCAAGCTGGACTCAAAAGGGCCAGTGTTCTATAGGCAGGTAAGAGTCGGTTATAAGAACAAGGATTTCCGTATCTTTAAGTTCCGCTCGATGAGAATGGGAGCGGATAAGGGTAGTTTAGTTACTATCGGTGGTCACGATCCTCGTGTGACTAAAAGTGGTTATTTTATCAGGAAGTTTAAGTTTGATGAACTGCCGCAGTTGATCAATGTGTTCCTTGGGGATATGTCGCTGGTTGGGCCAAGACCGGAGGTACGTCACTATGTGGACTACTGGACTCCAGAACAGATGCATGTGCTGGATGTAAGACCCGGCATAACAGATCCTGCAAGCATCAAGTTCCGCAATGAGAACGAATTGATGGAGAAGGCCGAAGACCCTGAAAAATATTATATTGAGGTTATTATGCAGGAGAAAATCAAGTTGTACTTGGAGTATGTGGAAAAGCACAGTTTCTGGTATGACTTGGGACTGATATTTAAGACGTTCTGGGTAATCGTGAAAGAACGTTGATATTGACCTTGAGCTTAAAACGATATGGAAAACTTGAAAGAGAGATTGAAGGAACTGATGGAGAATGAGGCTCGAAGTTGTTCCATGGACTTCGGTTGCATCACTCCTGAGTACGTGAGTAAGATGTGGGGTGGTGAGTTTTCAACAGAAGAGATTGAAGCTGCTTTGCCGCTATGCAAGAAGGAACTTGGCCTATGATTTTGAAAGGCATCTTGAATGGCATCTGGCAGTTCTGCTCATACCTATTCATACCCCAATGGGGCAAGAAGTATAGACAAGATTATGGAGATTGTTGATAAGGATATGGTTTCCATCGTTATGCTGAGTCATGACAAAGGAAAATACGTAGAAGAGTCGGTCAGGAGCGTGATGGCTCAGACCTATTCGAACTGGGAGTTGTTGTTTCTGGATGACAACTCACAGGATGATACAATCAGTGTGGTGTCTGCTTTGATGAATGAAGATAGAGCTATGGTTAGTGCCAAGGCTGATTCTGAGTCGACAAGTAAAAGGATAAGAGTAGCGAAGACACTGTACCAATTGGGCGAATCATCAAACATGAGCTCAACTCTGGAGAAGGCCCAAGGCCGTTGGATTGCTTTCTTGAACGTGGGTGATGTTTGGGCTCTTGACAAGTTGGAGAAGCAAATCGCTTTCATGGAGGAACACGGCTATGCGTTCAGCTACACCAGCTATGGGCTGATGGACATGGAATCACAGGATCGCGGGGTCGTGGTGAGTGGAAAGGCGCATGTGACGCATGGGGATATGCTTAAGTGCTGCTGGCCTGCGTACATGACCGTGATGTATGACCGGGAGAAGGTCGGTGAGATGAAGGTGCGAGCACCGCTGAATAATGACTATGCACTGTGGCTGAACGTGAGCGACCGGCATGATTGCTATCTGCTGGATGAGAATCTGGCCACGATGCGGACGAAATGGGGCAGACTTGGAAGAATTCTGCTCACCAACAATATCAAGTGGCGCTATGATGCCTATCGCATCGACGAGGATCTCGGACGCATCACTTCGCTGCTATACACCATCAGAAATGGTTGGTATGGCATCGTGAAGTGGATGAAGTATGTGAAAAGGACGAAATGAATGCCGATTTATCATCTAAACTCATGCAAGTCATAGAGCAGATTCCAAAGGATATGCTTTATGACTTTTTGTGTTCTTATGCACAGGAGCATGAGGAACTGGCTAAGGCATTGGTGAACGAGTTCTGGCAGGCAGAGAAGGATGACTATCGCTCGATGGTTCAACAATGCCTGATGCATCCGTCACCAGCAGGTATTAAGAATGGCGATGGGTATGATTGGGGTGCTATTGCTGCAGACCTTTCTCATATAATGGATCTGGCTGAGCAGAAAGTGAAAGAAGGTAGTCTGCTGGATGCTGCTGAGATTGTCCGATATGTGATGACGTTGACTTGTGCTGAATACGAGGCTGACCATCCGTATGGAGAACAATACGGTGAGATTTGGGCACTACGTCGTGAAGGTCTTCGTGATGTGATGGCCAGGGCAAAGGCTATGCTTATCGAACTGCTTGTTACGGGAGAGGACATCGATGATGACTCCCAAAGAGGTTTAATGAAAGATATTGTTGCAGAATGCAAGCCCTTCAAGAAGACCCATATCTGTAGAATGGACGAGTTTCTGGAGGATGCGCAGGCGAAAGTGTTGTCACCGAAACGATATATCGCATGGCTTCAGAAGAAAGTGGATAACACACGAGGTGGTTTCTTCCGCAAACCGTATCTGGAGAAGATGGTCCGGTTTCTGGATAAGATGGGTAAACGGGATGAAGCTATCGCTGCGATGGAAGCCAATAAAGATAAAGATGACGAGCTGAGACTGGTTTATGTGGATATGCTGACGGAGTGGAAGATGTATGACGAAGCTCTCAAAGTTGCTGATGTGGTGGATAGTGCACGTTCATATATCTATAGCTATCCGAAGAAGATTCTTGCGATTCTTGATCTGATAAACGATCGTGATAAGACCATTGAGGTATGTAAGGATCAATTTAAGAAGACTGACAGGAAGTTGGTGTACTACGACAGACTCCAAAAGGAAATGACGAAGGAGGAATGGGATGCTTTCATTGATGATACTATCCGTGATGCAGATGAGGTGTTTGTGCATGACTACGATGATGTGGAGGCACAGATCTATATGAAGCGGAAGATGTATGACCACTTGGTGAAGTTCTGCATGCATACATCATATAATGCGGAGGAGAATCTGGAGAAGTATGCCAAGTATATGTCGGAGGCTGACCAAAGGCTTGTAGCGCAGGATATTGTGGAGCGTATGAAGCGCAGGGCACCTGAATGCAAGAAGGGGGATGATTATGACCATTTCGCTGGCTGGATAAGGAGGCTTTACAAATCTTCTCCTGAGTGTGCGAAGATTGCACGAGAGGTTGCGGAAGAGATAGTGAAGGAGAATCCGAATAAGGCATTCAGAAGAATGTTTGAGAGAGTTCTTGGCTCTGTGGAAAACCACAGTGAACAGTGACGAGAAACGATGACACAGGAAGAACGATGGATGACAAAATATAAGGAGGTGGTTAGTTTCATTGAGACTAACCATCGGAATCCGTCAAAGTATGTTGGGTCGGAAAGAGAGCTCGTCAATTGGACGAAACAGCAAAGGAAGTTGATGAATGCAGGTGAACTGAAAGATCCAAGGATTGGGATGTTCAAGGAACTGATGGAGTTGAGTGAGACATACAAAAGGAAAAATCAATACGAGTGAAGAATATGGCTGAGGAGAAGTATTATTGCTACATCTGTGGTGATGAGATAACAGATAAAAACCGTACCGACGAGCACATTATTCTGAATGCTTTGGGAGGGCATCTGCACTCATATACGGTGATATGCAAGGGCTGCAACACTAAAATGGGTGAGACTGCTGATGCTAAATTAGCAGAGGATTTGTCGTTCTACACAGACTTCCTGGGTGTGAAGAAGAACCGCCAACATGACCATAATCAGATAATGACGGATAATGAAGGACACGAGATAGTGGTGGATGGTGGCGGTCGTAACTTGACCTTACGGAGACCATACGTTGAAAACAAAGAGAAGGACGGTGTAAGGGAAATTAAAATGGCTGTTAGGAATAAGAAGGAACTGGAGGGTTTCCTGAATGGAATGGTGAAACGTAAGGAACTTACACAAGCTCAGGCTGATGAAATATTGGCAAAAGCGAAAGTAACTGAGCACCATTCACCGCTAAAAACGAGGACAGTCATCTCTGAAGAGGCTTTCCCTAGTATCATCAAGTCGGCGGTCAACTATTATGTGGATCAGACTCATGATATTAAAACCGTGAAACCGCTTGTACCCTATATTGAGGGCAAAGGGGATTGCAAGGATGTGCTTTACCTACACCATTTCAAGACCTTGCCATATCCGGAGGCTAAAGGATTGGTGACTCACATGATTCATATAGAGGGGTCTGCCAAGACGGGACTGCTCTATGCCATGATGGAGTATTACAGCATCTATGTGTATATGGTGGTGATAGACCGGAATTATAATGGTCAGGACATCAATATGACGTACACCTACGATGTAGTGGCGGGTCAGGAAGTGGATAGAAGGTTTACGCTACCACTGACGATGAAGGATTTGGAGGATTTCAGAAACCAGCCTCACGAAGAATATGTGAAGTATTTGCCTTACATCCAGAAAAGGTCAGATGCCGTGATGGCTGTTTGGGATGAGAAATTGCTACATGAAGAATTATATGAGGTGATAGATAAGGCTTTCGGCAAGTTTCCTGAAGGCTGTGTGATGACTCCTGATAAGATGGCCGTAGTACAGAGGGACATTATGGAGTATATAGAGAAGAAGATAGAAAGGTCGTTTGACGTGAAAGAGAAAAAGAAGAAATAGAATAATGAATCCGCAATATCGCATATTCTACTCTTGGCAATCTGATAATAAGAAGGCAAAGAAAGCCTTAAGGAATGCCTTAGAAGCTGTTGTAGAGCAGCTGAAGGGAGAAGGTATGTCTGTTGATATAGTAGAAGGCGGTGGCGGTGAACAGTTTATCAGTATAGAGGATGCGGTAAGACTGAGAATACGCAGATGCGACATCTTTGTTGGAGATGTAACACCAGTTGGTAATGTTGCAATGAAAGGGAAATTACTTCCCAATGCCAACGTGATGTATGAATTGGGTATTGCATCTGAAGCAATGACAGCTGAACGGGTGTTGGCAGTAGCCATGAGAGGCGATTGGAAACCGGAAGATATGCCATTTGATTTCAGGCAATACTCAATGCTGATGTATGATGAAAATGGAGAGAAAGGCCTGAAGAAAGTTATACAAGAAAGAATCTACACCGTTATAGAACATTCGCGGAGGGTAAACGATCGTTTCTTCTCGAACCGTCTTCTGACAAAAAATGAGAAGACACAGAAATATATGCCCAACACCTATCTTGAGTTCCGCGAGGCGAAGGAGATGGCGAGATGTTTTGTTGCCCCTTTGAAAATGTATCGCTATTTGTATGAACAGATAGCAAGGTTGGATTTTACTATGCTGAATAGAAGACGACGTAAAAATGGGAAGCAGTTTAATTTCCAAATGGATGTTAGTCGTTGGGATATTCAGAATAAAGCCGTGGATATTGATACGCTAAGGATAAAGATTGAGGAATTAAGAAACTATCTTACCGAGAATTGGACGAAGCTGGATAAAGACGGAAATTGGGGCTGGCGATCAAGTCTTAAAATAAAGTATTTAGCGGAAAAAGTAGAAGTGCTCAATCAACAACTTATGGTTGTGACTTCTGGTGCGGGACAAGGAAAAACAAACTTTGTTTGTGACCTGGTGAAAAATGTCTTACAACCAGATGGAATACCATACATGTTTGTCAATGCCTATGAACTTGCCCCTGAGAATATTGCGTCGAGTATCGCTCAAGAGTTTAATTTCATAGGTGATGGTTCACTGGAGAATGTTATACTAAAAGCAGAAGAGTATTGCAAGCAGCAATTACAATACTTTATCATTGTTATAGATGGTCTGAATGAGCAACCAGTTTTACGACCCTTCAAGAATAATTTGCTGAGAGTTCTTAATGCCATTCAAGGTTATAAGCATGTTAAGGTGCTAATGACATGCCGTGAAGAGTTTTACAAAAATAACCTTGGAACGCTGAAAAATACATTTGACAACAATCTGGTTGAGTTGAACCTTTCATTCAGAAGAGGACGTCAAGAGCTGGAAGAACGTGAATGGGATTGCCTCATGGAACGTTATGCCAAGCATTTTAACGTACACGGTGCATTGACACCTTATGTAAACTATGAAATCAGGAAGAGTGGTTCTCTGTTGCTGCTGAGGATATTCTTTGAGACCAATGCTGGCCAAGATGTTTCTGAATTGTACAACCTTGATTATGTCGAGCTTTATGATAAGTATTTCCAGATGCAGTGTGCAAAGATACAGGAGGGTATAGAGGAAGTCACACGGGAAGCAGTGGCAAAGAACTTAGTAGAGGACATATTTGACCATCTCTTTAGATGGATGGTGGATACTAATCAGTTCAGAAATCTTCCGCTACATGAAGTGGTAGAAATGCTACCACCAAAAGAAAAAGGTTGTTTTAACCAATTTATGAATACCAATCTCGTTTTACAGTATGATTATCCTGAAAACGAGTTTGGGACGCAAGAGGTTATTAACTTTACCTTTGAAGAGATTCGTGATTATCTACTATCGAAGTATCTGATTGAAAAAGTCTATGAGGAATCACCAGAAATATTTATGAATCTGGTTGAGAATTATACTAAAACGGACAATAATTTGGGTGAAGGTGTAAGACGATTCCTTTTTCTTTATGCAAAGAACAATGGAAAAAAAGAGGTCTACGAATCGCTCCACAAATTTGATTGGTTTGAAAAGACTTTTATACGATACATACTAAATGTGAAGGATGACAGTGTGGTTAAGGATGATTTGGATGGTGTGAAGCAAGTAATAGTAAGTTATCCCAAAGCAATAGTAAAGAGAATTTGCTACCAACATTGGAATCCCGAGCATTTTAAGAAACTGAACATACATACTTTCTTTGAGGTCATTGATGCTCTATCTCAAGATGAGAAAGAAAAGTTGATAGATACGGTATGGTCTGATAAGATTGAAGGACCGTATCATCCTGCTGTGGAATCAGATAGAAAACGCACGGCAAGAATATTACAAGGGGCAATTGAGAGAAGGGAACAAGCAGGCCAAAATGGTGTTGAAGAACTGAAGAAGCTTCAGAGTTATTTGCTTAAGCCTGGGAAAACTGTTAGGGCATTACAAGAGAGTGCTGATGATCCACAGTATGTGGCCAGTGGATATGAATTCTGTCGTTATTTGATGATGGTGCACCAGGGCAAACGAGAAGAGTTTATGGAGAAGGCTGGTGTCGGTGATGGTTTTTCCGCCCAAATGATGGGCGACATCTATGATGCTATTTTTGTGGAGTCTATGGATGTGAAGTATAATTATGAGACATATTTCAAGAATGAATATGAGAATCTGGGCCAATATATCTCTCTGAACTACAGTTTGCCCATGGAAAGTGTAAAGGCTTTCGTAGATGCAGCTAATGATAAAGAACATCGTGTCATTGATTTCTCGTCTATTGACTACGGAAATGACGCGGTGGATAATTTTGTGTTCCAGAGCGAGTTGTTCGAACGGTTCTATAACTGGTTAAATTGGCGTTGATATGAAGATTAAGACAGACTTTGTTACAAATAGTTCCTCGACCTGTTTTGTGGTGATGAGGAAAGGAGAAATACTGTTGGAAGACTTTATCAGAGCCGTTGGTGTTACTAAGGACTCAAAGTTCTATGACATATATGTTAAGTTGTTTGAGCTGTGCAATAGGCGGTTAGAAAAGTATTACGACGATATGCCCGGCATATATTTTACTTCTGAAAACAAGAAAAGGATTAAAAAAGCTTTGAAAGAAGGGTATGATGTATATGTTGGTGAGCTTCATAGCGATGAGGATTCCGTGGAGATTTACTTCTGCTGTTCGCAATTCCTGATTAAGGGCGATAACTTTATCATTGATGGTACAACCGATGTGTGGTGATTTGATAGTTAGAGAACATTCTTCCCAGCATTATAGAACTTTGTTTAACAGACGAACAGGATTCTTTGTGCGCAAAGAAGAGGATGGTTATTTTGAACCCACATGGGCAATGGACGGGCCGGAGCTTATAGATCTTTCAATCACTAACTATTGTGAAAGAGGGTGTGCTTTCTGCTACCGTGATACATCTAAAGGCAATGCGCTATTTATGAGCGTTGAAGATGTGGAAAAGGTGGCTACTCAAGCAGAGACTTGTGGAACAATGCAGATTGCATTGGGCGGAGGAAATCCCAATCAACACCCGCAGTTTGTTGAGATTTTGAGAGCTATTCGCGAGCGAGGGATCGTGCCCTCATATACCACAAATGGCGACGGACTGAATGATAAAGTGCTAAAAGCAACGGCTACTTATTGCGGTGCAATGGCCATTAGCGTTTACCCTCCGTATGATGAGGAGCGGTATGAGAAATTGCTGGCACATATTAAAGAATATGGAATCACTGTGAACCTCCATGCTATCATTAAGAAAGACACTCTTGATATGTGGACGCGATGGCTGAAAACACCTCCATCATTCTTCAAGTACGTGAACGCTGTTATATTCCTGAACTATAAACCAGTTCGTGGAAATGAGTGTGCAGTTGATAAAGTTAAGGTAAAGAGTCTCTTTGAGACCGTGAATCAATGCCAGAGTGTGAGAATTGGTTTCGATAGTTGCAATATATCAGGGATTGTACGATGGTTGGATACACCAGTTTGTATGATTGAACCTTGTGAGGCTGCACGGTTCTCTGCGTTTGTGAGTGAAGATATGAAGATGTATCCATGCTCGTTTATGGCTGGAAAAGGATATTGCGGTGATATGAGAAAGAATACCTTGCATGAGATATGGCAGGAGAATGAGTACTTTAAGCGGTTTAGAAATGATAACGCTCCCGAACATTGCGTAGGGTGTGGCCATTATAAGGAATGTAGAGGGGGATGCAGATTATTTGAAGAGATTAATTTCTGCTAATGAAAAATAGAAAGACTATTAAGATGAATTATAGCGAACAATCGATAATAGCAAGAACGTTGGCATTGGCACAGGGAGTAACACCGGAGCAATTCGATGGCCATGAAACTTGGTATTATGATGAGACGGACAATGTTAAGCATCTAGTTTTGATGCCAAGCAAAAAGGTCAATGCTGGTGAGAATACATGCTTTGTACTTGGAGGTATTCAAGCTGAGGATGTAATAACAGATTATGAGCTGCATACTGCACTCGGTAAAGCATCAGGTAAAGAACTGAAAGCGAATAAGGATTTAAAAGGTAGCTTTGATGAGATTTTGCGAAAAGATACCTTGAAGAAGATGCTGGAGCTGATTGATATGAGAGGATGGAATGTTCATTTCATGATGGTGCAAGTGTGGTATTATGGATTTGTGGATATAATTGATTCAATTAATGATAATGAGAATTTAGTACTCCCGCTGAAAGCTATTTTGTACAAAATACTTAAGAAATATCCTGATGATACGGTGAGTCTGCTCGGAACGTATCATTACCCCAATATTGCAGATAAAGACAGAATCCCTTTTTTAGACGGACTTGTTTCAATAGCAGTGAAATTCCTTAAAGCAAAGCCATATATAATGGATTTTGGTATGACGCTCATTCTTATTGATTGTCTTAACAAAGCGAAAATAAGGAAAGAATTAACTTTCATCCAGAATGAGAAATCTGACGAATGGGTAAAGTGGTTTGACCAGTTTTACAAGGCAGAGATAGTGTCATATCCCAACAAAACGCTAATATTGGATACAGAGAAACAGGTAGAGAAAAAAATAAAGGAGGATCCGATTGAAATAGATGGGAAGAATCTGACAAACTACCGATTTGAGGATTCTGCAAATCCGATGATACAGGTATGTGACTACGTCGTTTCAATAATTAGGAAATATGCTATTTTCTTAGATAGGTCGTTGTGTGATGCTATGGCTGATATTAGCAAGTTTGATGCCACGCAGTGGGATAATTTCAGACTGTTTAATAAGATATTGAAAAGATCGTTGGATAAGAGCCCACTGTATTTTAATTACGCTACAAGTATTGAAATGCAGTTTAACATCAATCAGTTGATGGAAACATATGGGGTGTAGAATTGTAGTTTGAAACAATTGGGACAATAGTGACGATTTTTGTCGGATGTAATATATTACCAGGCATTCGAGAAGAACTTACAAAGATTGTTTCTTTCTTGAATGAGAAATCGGCAACGGGGGAGTTTAATTCTGCAATTCCGCTATCTGCAAATAAAATGAAGAGAAGTCTCTATACTTCAAACTATAATGGGACGACAGGGTATCTGATGGACTTCGGGTTTGGAGGGTATGTCGGTTATGGAGGTGGTGTGCCATCTTTGTTGGTGATGAAAGAGCTGAGGAGAAGGATGATGTATGATGGCTGAAGGATGATGTGAAGTGTGAGGCTGCAGGAGTAGCCTTGCACTCAGACGGTATATATGGGCATCCCCCGATTCAGTTCTTCGTGAACTGGTCGGGGGATGCTGCGTGTAGGAGGTGTCACTGGCGGCGGTAGTTGCCGACGACCTTGTAGATCTCGAGGATGATGTCTTTGGGAATCTTGGACTCTACTGGATTGCCATCGATCATCTGGATGAAAGTGATGCTTTGTTCGTCACCCTGTGTAGGAGAGACCTTGCGGAGTACCTTGAACTCTTTGGTTACAACTACACAGATGAAATCACCAGGAATGTACTTTTCCCAAGTAGCATATTTCTTCAAAGCGATGATGTCAGCAGGCATGATGATTGGCGCAAGTGACTTATCGGTGTTGATACACATGAAATCGAAGTCGCCAGCCATCGGGAATGACATTGCTATCTCGTTGCCAGTGGAGATAGGTTGTCCGTCGCTGTCCAGGCACGATTCAAAGTCCGTATTGTAGAGCAGTTTTTCTTCACCTGCTTCTACGCGAGGTTCAAACGGCTTGCTCCTCCCCAGATATTGATTTCCTTCTCCTGTGTACAACCATGCAGCACTTACGCCGTATTTCTGACAAAAGAGCTCAATGGCCTTTTTGGTCGGTTTCTGCCA
>Ga0256405_10002203_pt1 | contig 46567 bp, 36 predicted proteins | sample RumenRJG_02DNA_FD_189096 | JGI IMG/M metagenome (GOLD analysis project Ga0256405, IMG submission 189096) | Bovine rumen microbial communities from Lethbridge, Alberta, Canada - RJG_02 | ecosystem: Host-associated > Mammals > Digestive system > Stomach > Rumen | place: Canada: Alberta... | reverse complement strand
TATTTTGTTTGGTGATTAAATAATAGCAAAAAAGCCATTTTTATTTTGATCCTTTGCTCTCAAAATCAACAATTTTTCTTTAAAGATCAAAGGGGTTTACCAAATTTAATTTATAGAACTCCCCTTATGATTATTGTACAGTTAATCACATTTAATATCGAGTCATAACATTCAAATTTCTACAATTTGTCTGTAAACTAGCTTACAATGCTTAAAACAGTTTACTTTGATGCTCATCACCGCCATAAATGGCAGTGTTTTCGCATCCGGTTAGTGGATAAAGGCAACGAAGTTCACCTTATAATATATTTCTCATATCAGAAGAACAGCATGACATTATTACAGCAGCCCATGCAAAATATTATGGTTGGCATGATAAAACTACTTAATCTTCATAAATTGCAGTAAAGCCTGATTTGCTACAGTTTAATTATGTTTATTTCATCAAAGTTAAAAGCCAATTTCTGACGCTTAAAGCAATTCTTATCCTTGCACCTTTTTACACCAAAAATTCTTAAAACTAGCATTTTACTAGACAATATCACGATTTTTGACCAATCTTTTTACCAAATCTTCATAAAATCGATTTTTAAATCCCAAATTAGTGCATAGTCTGCACCTATTTAATCTCTTTAAACAATATCTGCTCCTTATAAGTGCATCTTAAGTTTAGTGAGTTTTCAAGATCTAAGATAGCCTCAGTTAATTGATTTAAGGAGATAAATAAAATGAAATTAAAAGAGACTGGTTTAACAGCTGAGCAGTTGAAGGCTAAGGTTAAGAAGTACATGGTTGAGACCTACGAGCGTTTTGACTTTGTAGCAGACAGCGCTGAAGGCGTACACATGTATGACGAGAACGGCACCCCTTACTTAGACTTCTACGCAGGTATCGCAGTTAACAGTGTTGGCAACTGCAACCCTAAGGTAGTTAAGGCAATTCAAGATCAATGCGCAACCATCATGCAGACTTTCAACTACCCTTACACTGTTCCTCAGGCTCTTTTAGCTGAGAAGATTTGTACCACCATCGGTATGGACAAGATCTTCTACCAAAACTCAGGTACTGAGTCTAACGAGGCTATGATTAAGATGGCTCGTAAGTATGGTGTTGAAAAATATGGTCCTCACAAGTACAACATTGTAACCGCTAAGGCTTCATTCCACGGTCGTACCTTTGGTGCTATGTCAGCTACAGGTCAGCCAGATAACGCTTGCCAGGTAGGTTTCGGTCCTATGACTGATGGCTTTACCTATGCTGAGTACAACAACCTAGAAGCTTTCAAGGCAGCATGCACCGAGAATACCATCGGTATCATGGTTGAGCCTGTACAAGGTGAAGGTGGTGTGCACCCTGCATCAAAAGAATTCTTAGTAGGCTTACGTAAGTTCTGTGATGAAAAGGGCATCCTACTTCTACTAGATGAGGTTCAAACTGGTTGGTGCCGTACCGGTAACATCATGTCATTTATGAACTATGGTATTAAGCCTGATATCGTTTCTATGGCTAAAGCTCTAGGTGGTGGTATGCCAATTGGTGCTATCTGCTGTACTGAAGAGGTATCTAAAGCATTTACTATGGGCTCTCATGGTACAACCTTCGGTGGTCACCCTGTATGCTGCGCTGCATCACTTGCTACAGTAAACGAGATGCTAGATAAAAACTTAGCAGGCAACGCTAAAGAGATGGGAGCTTACTTCATGGACTTACTAAAAGATGTAAAGCATGTAAAAGAAGTTCGTGGCCAAGGTCTTTTAGTTGGTGTTGAGTTTGATGGTTCTGTAAATGCTGTTGAAGTAAAGCACAAGTGCTTTGATAAACACCTTCTAATTACTGCAATTGGTAAGAACGTAATTAGAATGATCCCTCCTTTAACCATTACTAAGGCAGATTGTGATGAGGCCTCACGCATCATCCACGAAGCTGTAAGTGAATTAGGCTAATTACAGGACAATCCTATGAAAAAACACGTTGTAATAACCATAGGATGCGAGTGCGGGGCCGGTGGCCCCGTAATCGGCAAGATGATTGCTGATTCACTTGGCATCGAATATTTTGACCGTGACTTCATCGATCAAGTCGTTGAACAAGCTGGTGTTTCAAAAGACGTAATTCAAAAAGCTAATGAAGCAAAAGCAGTTAAAGGTCGTGGCCCTGGCATTGGTGATTTCTTAGGCGCTAGATATGAAGATCTCACAGAAAGAATCATCTACGTTCAATTTGAAGTTATCAAAAAACTCGCCGAAAAATCCTCATGCGTCATCATCGGCCGTTGCGCTGACTACATATTAAAAGATAGAGATGACGTTCTAAATATCTTCGTATATGCCCCTGATGAAGATCGTATTGAAGCTGTGATGAAAGATCACAAGTTCAATCGCAAGCAGGCCCAAGCCTATATCGAGCATCGTGATCATATGTTGCACTCTCGCTATAAGTACATGACTGGTACCTATAGAGGCGATCGTCACAATCGTCACATGCTAATTGATAGCAGTGTCTTAGGCTGGCGCGGGACTGCACAGTTCATTGAGTCACTAATAAGACAGCGCTTTGGCGACATTTAGCTAGTCTTAAAACCTTTCAAAAAACGCCTTAATAATTCTGCTTTTTTAAGCGGAACAGGGGAGTACTTTTCTTATGTCGAGTAAAAAACAATCCGGTTTCTCTAAGGTACTAGGTAGCTGGGATATTTTAATGATCGCCTTCGGAGCAATGATTGGTTGGGGCTGGGTAGTGTCAACTGGTGATTGGATCTCCCGTGGTGGTGTACTAGGCGCTGCTTTAGGTTTTGCCTTCGGTGGTATCATAATTTTATTCGTAGGTTTAACCTACGCTGAACTTACCGGTATGATGCCTCAATGCGGTGGAGAGCATGTATTCTCACACCGTGCATTAGGTCCTGTTGGTTCCTACATTTGTACTTGGGCAATTGTCCTTGCTTATGTTGGTGTTACATGTTTCGAGGCAGTAGCACTTCCTACTATTTTCTCATTTATTTTCCCTACATTTAACCAAGGGTATTTGTACTCGATAGGTGGATTTGATATTTATGCCTCATGGCTTGCAGCTGCGGTCTTCTTTGCTGTTGCAATGACCTATGTAAACATTCGTGGTGTAAAAACAGCAGCTAAACTTCAAAACATCTTAACTATCATCATTGCAACTGTTGGTATTTTAATTATCGCAGGCTCTGTTGTATCAGGAGATACAGCAAACCTTGAGGGGCAAACCTTCTTAGGTGATGGTACTTTATGGGATGCAGGCAAATCTATTATCGCTGTAGGTCTAATCACCCCATTCTTCTTCATGGGCTTTGACGTTATTCCACAGGCTGCTGAGGAAATTAACGTACCTTTAAAGAAGACAGGCATGATCTTATTACTTTCAATTGTCATGGCAGTAGCCTTCTATGGTTTAGTAATTCTTGCTGTAGGCTTGATGTTAGACTCTGAAAGTATCGTATCTGCCGAGCAAGGTGATGGCTTAGTTTCAGCTGTTGCTCTATCAAAAGCTTTTGATAGTATGATTATGGCTAAAGTTGCCATCATTGGTGGTATGTGTGGTGTGTTAACTAGTTGGAACTCATTCTTACTAGGTGGCTCTCGTGCATTGTACTCAATGGCTGAGTCACTCATGATCCCTCGCACCTTTGCAAAATTACACCCTGTATACAAGACTCCTGTTAACGCATTATTACTAATTGGCTCTTTAACTATTGTTTCACTATTCTTTGGTCGTAAAATCTTAGTGTGGGTTGCTGATGCTGGTAACTTAGGTTGCTGTGTAGCCTACTTACTAGTAGCTATCTCATTTATGATCTTACGTAAAAAAGAGCCTGATGCACCTCGTCCATTTAAGATTAAGCACTACAAGTTAGTTGGTACTGTTGCTATCATCCTTTCAGCATTCATGATTGTAATGTACTTAATTCCTGGCTCTGTTGCTGCTCTTGTATGGCAAGAGTGGGTAATTGCAGGTAGCTGGGCTATCTTAGGTATTGTGTTTGGTGTAATGTGTAAGCTTAAGTACAAAGAGCGCTTTGGCGAGCTTGTTGAAGTTATCTCTGATGCTGATGCTGCAGTATTGCAAGGCTCAAAAGAGGATTTGGCAAAGTCTGTCGATTCAGCTGTGGATTCTGCTATCCGCAAGGTTATGGACGAAAGAGCCGATCGTCAATCCAAACCACAAATGTCTTTCAACTTCTTCTTACCTGTTAACATCGTCTTTGGCTTTGGTAAGGTTGCAGAGGTTGGCAAGTTAAGTGCTCCATATGGTAAGAAAGCTCTTATCGTAACCGGTCGTCACTCTGCTAAGGCATCAGGTTTACTTGATAGGGTAACTGAGAGTCTAACTGCATCTGGAATTACTAGTGTCGTATTTGATAAGGCAGAGCCAAACCCACTTACAACTACAGCAAAACTTGGAGCTGACTTTGCTAAAGAAAATGGCTGTGACTTTGTAGTAGCTATTGGTGGTGGTAGCATCATGGATTGTGCTAAGGGTATTGCCTTTATGGCAGTAAATGATGGCGACATCAATGACTACATTTATAATCGCAAGTCATCAGATGAAGCTATGCCACTAGTTATGATCCCAACAACTTGTGGTACTGGATCTGAGGCTAACAAGTTTGCAGTTCTAACTAACCCAAAGAACAATGATAAGAAGTCATTACGCTGTGCTTCAATTCTTCCTAAGGTATCAATTGTTGACCCTGAGTGCATGATGAACTTACCAAAGGCTACATTGGCTGCGGTTGGCTTCGATGCTCTATGTCACTGCATGGAAGCATATACAGCTAAGAATGCTCAACCATTTACTGATGCATTATCACTTTATGCAATTGGTCTAATCTATGAGACTCTACCACTAATCTACAACCACAAGAAGAGTGCAGAGCAAGCAGGTGAGACTTATGATGGTAAGGCTGATATGGCTGCTTGGGAGAAGTTAACTCTAGCAAGCACCATTGGTGGCATGGTAATAGGTATTGCTGGTGTCACTGTAGCTCATGCTCTAGAGCATCCAGCAAGTGGCTTAAAGAACTTAACCCATGGTTGTGGACTTGCTGCTTTAACTCCAGCTTGTATCGATGCAACTTATAAAGCTGATAGAAACAAGTTTGGTCGTATCTCAAGATTATTAGGTGGTTTTGCAGCAGAGGATTGCGCATCCCGTGTAAGACTTCTACTTGAGACTATCGACTTAGATGTAAACTTGAGCAAGCAAGGTATTGTTGATACTGATATCCCATGGATGGTTGAGAACTGTCAAAAGGTATCAATGGCAAACTTAAACAATACTCAAGCAGAAATGACTCCTGAGATTTTAACTGAAATATATAAGCAATCTCTATAAGTCGTAATTATCAAATTAAGCAGGCACCTTAGCGGTGCCTGTTTTGTATAGAAGATACAAATAACTAATCTTTTTGAATGGTCATGAAATTGCGATTTGGAAGAGTTATTGAAAACACTGCTTATGCAATCTCAAAAATAGGCTTTTTAGGGCAATCATTGTAGCTATTGCAAATGCTTTTGACACCAAAGCCTACAGATTTAACAATACCTAATTTATAGAAAACATCTGCTAGGTGCTCATTTCTAGGTCTTGAGATACCAATCATCATTGAGTCCATATCCATACCATCAATAAAACCACCTTGAGACATGAATACCATTCTGTCATTGTAGACATTGATAATGTTGCTTGACTTTACTGTGTAGTCTCGATGAACAATAGAGTTAGTTAGAGCTTCACGCAGATCTTCAACTTTGTATTCGCGATAATCAGTTCGATTAAAACCTTTGATCACTGATTTGTTCTTATTGAGCAAATCTAGAAAATTTTCAGCCTCTTCAAATTGTTGTATTAAAGAACTAGAAAACTCGTGTCTATCTACAAAAAGATCATCATGTTTGCCTGTAAATATTGCTAGTTTGATAGTAAAAGGGCATTGATCAGAGAGTAGTAATGCAAGGTTAGAGTAGTCACCTTCGTAGTCAATCATCTTCATTGCTTTCATGGAAAGCTCGTTAGTCTCTAAATGAGCTTTGCGCATTGCCACTGAAAAGACATTAAAAGTCAGATCTTGAATTAAACTTTTGCAATCTTCGAAGGCTGTGATGACATGATTACTAAAGTTCATTATGGCAATACCTTTATTATGAATAAACTGTTGCAAACAGCATATATTAGTAGTTTAAATCTAATTATATAGTTAAATTTAAAATCGGATAGTTAAAATTATAAGGTATAATAAAATTTGCAATAATCACATAATTATCAATAATTACGTGTAAAATAATCACATAATTATTGATTATTATGTGAGCGCGAATGAAAAGAGATTTAATTTCCAAGCTAATTGATTGGAAGGACTCTAACCTAAGAAAGCCATTGATTTTGCTTGGAGCAAGACAATTTGGTAAAACTTATCTTCTAAAAGACTTTGGCAAGTCTAACTACCAAAATACCGCCTATATCTCTTTTGAGAGCAATCAAGAATATTTAGAGATCTTCAAACGGGATAAAAATCCTAACAGAATTATCAAAGAGCTTAGCTATCTTTTAAAGCTCAAGATTGAACCTCAAAAGACCTTAATCATCTTTGATGATGTGCAAAAGGCTCCTGATGTAATCTGCTCTTTAAAATATTTTTGTGAAGATGCAAATGAATACCATATAGCCTGCGCTGCCACTTCTCTAGAAAATTCTTCATTACAACATAAAGTTTTTCCTGTAGGCAAAGTTAACTTCTTAGATGTCTATCCTTTAACTTTTAGTGAGTTTTTAGGTGCTATTGGTGAGAATTTTCTACAAGCATATCTTCATGATTATGATACTTTAGAGCCTGTATCTACTCCTACGTATAATGACTTAGTGGATAAGTTAAAGCTCTATCTAACTATAGGTGGTATGCCAAAAGCTTTGAATGCATATCTTAAAGATGATGATCTTGGTACTGTAGATGATGTATTAAGTGGCATCATCAATGATTATTACCTTAACTTCTTACAAGGACCATCAATTAAACCCTACCCAAAGATAAAAGCTATTTTTGATTCACTGCCAACTCAACTTTCAAAAGAGAACAAAAAGTTTTTGTTTAATCTTGTGAAAGTTGGCGCCCGTGCCCGCGAGTATGAAGATGCTTTGCAATGGCTAGTAAATGCACGAGTTTTCTATAAGATCTACCGCAATAAAGCTCCAAAACTCCCAGTAAGTGCCTATGATGATTTAAGTGCTTTTAAGATGTATCTTGTCGACGTTGGCATGTTACGACGCCTTTCAAAACTATCAGCATACGCAATCTCTGAAGGCAATCGTCTTTTTAGTGAGTTTAAAGGAGCTTTAACTGAGAACTTTGTCTTAGAGCAATTAGTTACTCAGTTTGAAATGCCAAGGTATTGGTCTGTTTTAAATCCTCCCCATGAAGTAGATTTTTTAATTCAAAAGGATAATGACATAATTCCTATAGAAGTTAAAAGCGATGCCAATATTAGAAGTCGTTCACTGCAAAAGTACCAAGAACTATTTAAAGATGACATTAAGCTTAGAGTAAGGTTTTCTTTAGAGAACTTAAAGCTTGATGGTAATCTACTTAATATTCCTTTATTCATGGCAAATGAGGCCTCACGTTTAATTGAAATGGCTTACAAACAATTAGGAATTAAGTAATCTTTAAAAGTAGTTGAGAAACAAGCACAAATAAGCGAAAATACACGCAGTTTTTTAACGTTGAAAAATTTAGAAAAATGGCAGATAAAAATACATTAAATGAGATAAATAAGCGCAGAACCTTTGCGATTATTTCCCACCCTGATGCTGGTAAGACCACCATCACTGAAAAAGTTTTACTATTCGGTTCAGTTATCCAAAGAGCAGGTGAAGTTAAAGCTCGTGGTTCAACTGGTACCTTTGCAAAATCAGACTTCATGGATATGGAAAAAGAGCGTGGTATTTCCGTATCTACATCTGTAATGCAGTTCCCTTATAACAATTGCATCGTAAATCTTCTAGATACCCCAGGCCATGAGGATTTCTCTGAAGATACTTACCGTGTGCTCACAGCTGTTGACTCATGCTTAATGGTAATTGATGCAGCTAAGGGTGTTGAGGAACGTACTCGTAAACTTATGGAAGTTACTCGTTTACGTACCACTCCAATTCTAACCTTCATGAACAAGTTAGATAGAGAAACCCGTGATCCTCTAGATCTTTTAGATGAAGTTGAAAAAGAGCTAGACATCATGTGCGCTCCTATTACTTGGCCAATTGGCTCAGGTAAAGGCTTTAAGGGTATCTATCACTTATTAAATGATGAAGTTTTACTTTACCACTCAGGTGAAGGTTACCACATTCAAAAAGCACAAACTGTAAAGGGCCTTGATAACCCTGAGCTTGATGCTGCTTTAGGTGAGGATGAAGCTCAACAATTACGTGATGATATTGAGCTTGTAAAAGGCGCTTCAAACGAGTTTGATTTAGAGCTATTTAGACAAGGTAAGTTAACACCTGTATTCTTTGGTACCGCTTTAGGTAACTTTGGTGTTGACTGTATGCTAGATGGTTTAACTACTTGGGCTCCAACTCCTTTAGCACGTGCAACTGAAGAGCGCGAAGTAGTAGCTACTGAAGATAAGCTAACTGGCTTTATTTTCAAAATTCAAGCTAACATGGATCCTCGTCACCATGATCGTATTGCTTTCATGCGTATTGTTTCAGGCCAATACCACAAGGGTATGAAGTTATACAACGTACGCTTAGGTCGTGAGATGATCGTATCTGATGCTGTTACCTTTATGGCAGGTGAGCGCGAACAGGCTCAAGTTGCTGTAGCAGGTGATATCTTAGGTCTTCACAACCACGGTACTATGCGTATTGGTGATACCTTCACTGAAGGTGAAAAGGTTCACTTTACTGGTATTCCAAACTTCGCGCCAGAATTATTCAGACGTATTCATCTAAATGATCCTTTAAAGCAAAAGCAGTTATTAAAGGGCTTGATGCAGTTATCTGAAGAAGGTGCTGTACAGGTATTTAGACCAATCATCAACAACGATCTAATTGTAGGTGCTGTTGGTGTCTTGCAGTTTGATGTTGTGGTATCTCGTCTAAAGCATGAGTACAACGTTGATGCTAAGTATGAAAACGTAGCAGTTACAACCGCTCGTTGGCTATCATCTGATGATCCTAAGGCATTAGAGGAAATCCAAAATAAGGTTCCTCAATCAATTGCCCTAGACGGTGGTGATAACCTAACCTTCTTAGCAACCTCTGGTGTAAACCTAAGCTTAAACCAGGAGCGTTATCCTAAGGTTAAGTTTAGCGCTACCCGTGAGCACTAATTAAAAAAGAGCAAATTAGTTAATGCTAGTTGATGCTCATATTCACTTAGGGATGTTTGACGACATCCCTAATGTCATTAAAAAATCCTCACAATCCAACATTCAATTGTGCCAAGTTGGCATTAATTTAGAAGAATCCTCATCTCTTTTAAAACTCTTTGAAAACAATCACCTTAAAGTTGGTACTGTGCCTGTTTTTGTCGGTATTCACCCTTGGTATGGCCAAAATCATAACTTTGATGAGACATTATTTCTTGAGCTTTTAAAATCTCCTTATGTAGTAGGCATAGGGGAGTGTGGTTTAGATAGCAAAATTGAGTATCCACTTAATCAGCAAATAAAGCTTTTAGAAAAGCACTTAGATCTTGCAAGTAAGTTTAAGCTGCCAGTGAACTTACATATCCGTGGCTGTCATGGCGATTTAATTAGAACCTTGAAAAAATACCAAGGCAAAGTTACAGGCATTATTCATAACTTTACTTTCTCTTATGAGATTGCTAAAAGCTATCTAGATTTAGGCTATGTGTTATCGATTGGTCACCATATCTTGATGGGACAAGATAAGCACAATGAAGTGATTAAAAAAGTAGGACTTGATAAGATCTTACTTGAAACTGATTTAGATTATGAGCACACTGGTCCTTATGATCCATCACTGCTCAAAAATGAGTATGACTACCTAAGTAGACTTCTTAATCTTAAAATAGAAGACATAGAAAACACCTTACAAACTACCTTTGAAAAAGTAATTAGGAAATAACATGAGCTTTGTATACATCGTTAAAAAAGACTTAAATTTCAATTTAGAACAAGCTGCAAAATTAGTAGAAGAAAAGACTTCTTTAAAGCTAAATAAACTTAAAGAGAAGACTTTAACTACTCATAAAGGCGCCTTGTATACAACTGATAATGACAATGCTCATGAGCTTTGCAAAAAAGCTGTTTTAGCAAAATCATTTGATTTTGATGTATGGGCAAGTAAGTCTTTTCCAACAGCTTCAAAAAAAGGCGAGATCTGCTTAGACATGGATATGACATCAGTACAAATTGAAGGTATTGATGAGATCGCACGTCGTTTAAATGTTTATGATAAGGTTGCTGAAATTACCTCAAAAGCTATGCATGGTGGTTTAGATTTTGCTCAGTCTTTAACTTTACGTGTATCCATGCTTAAAGATGGTGATGCCTCTGTAATTGAAGATGTTAAGACCATTATGCATGAAACTGATGGCCTAGATACTTTAATGGCTACTGTAACTAAACATGGCTGGGTTAAAGGTATTTGCTCAGGCGGCTTTGAGCAGTTAATTTGCGTTTTAGATAAGAAATACAACCTTGATATGGTATGTGCTAACTCTCTTGAAATCAAAGATGGTAAGTTAACCGGTAAGGTTGATAAGCGCATTGTTGATGCTACTGTAAAGCGTGAAGGTGTATTTGAGCTAGGTGCTAAACACAACATTGATAAGTCACAAGTCATTGTTTTAGGCGATGGCGCTAATGACTTAAAGATGATTGAGGTAGCCGCTTTAGGCATTGCTTACCACGCTAAGCCTTTAGTACAAGAAACCGCTCCATTTTGTATTAACTACAGTGATTTAACTGCAGTAGCTTTACTATTAGAGTTAAATAGCTAATCTAATATCAACAAACCAACTCAGAGAAAGTCTATGGCTAAAGTTAAAAGTGTCTACATATGTTCTTCTTGTGGGGCTAAATTTCTCCGTTGGCAAGGTATCTGTCCTGAGTGTGGGGAAGCTGGCACCATTACAGAGACTGTAGAGTCTACAGCTCCAAACGCAGGAGCAAAGGCAGCATCTCGCGCACTTACAGGCTTTGCAGGTAGCTCAGGCTCTGGTATTACTAATTTATCAGCTGTAGATTTAACTTCACGCCCTCGTTTATCCTCAGGCTTTAGCGAGTTTGATAGAGTTTTAGGTGGTGGTATTGTCGCAGGCTCGGTAGTTTTAATTGGTGGTAACCCTGGTGCGGGTAAATCCACTCTACTGCTACAAACTGTAGGTAGACTTTGCCAAAACCATAAGGTCTTATATGTAACAGGTGAGGAGAGTTTACAGCAAGTAGCACTACGTGCCGCTCGTTTACAAATTCAATCCAACACCATCCGTATTGCAGCAGAGACCTCAATTGATGCAATCTGCGATATGGCCAGTGTAGAAAAGCCTGAAGTTTTAATCGTAGACTCAATTCAGGTGATGCACGTAAGTGGTATTGAGTCAGCTCCGGGCTCTGTAAGTCAGGTTCGTGAAGGCGCTGCAGCCTTAACTCAATTTGCAAAGCGTACCGGTATTGCTGTCTTCATGGTAGGCCACGTAACTAAAGATGGTACTTTGGCAGGTCCTAAAATTTTAGAGCACTGTGTGGACTGCTCTGTAATTTTAGAAGCAGGCACTGATATGCGTTATCGCACCTTGCGCTGTCAAAAGAACCGTTTTGGCGCGGTCAATGAAATCGGTGTCTTTGCAATGACCGATGTGGGCTTAAAAGAAGTTAAAAACCCATCTGCTATCTTTTTAAACCGCCAAGAGTCAGTTGCCCCTGGTTCTCTTGCGATGGTTACCTGGGAAGGTACACGCCCATTGCTTGTAGAGTTACAGGCACTTTGTGATATCTGTTTATACTCTAATCCAAGACGTCTTACCTTAGGTACTGATAGCAATCGTTTATCGATGCTATTATCTGTCTTGCATCGTCATGCCGATTTCTCGCTTTCAGATCAGGATGTGTTTGTAAACATTGTAGGTGGTGTCAAAGTTGAGGATACCTCAGCAGACGTTCCGCTTGCTCTTGCTCTATTATCCTCATTTAATAATAGGCCTATTGATAAAGGTACCATTGCCTTTGGTGAGATTGGTTTAACTGGAGAAATTAGACCTGTACCATATGGTCAAGAGCGTATTTCTGAGGCTGTAAAACAAGGCTTTGTAAGAATTGTGGTGCCTTATGATAACGCACCACGCAAGAAGGTTCAGGGCGTTGAAATTATCCCTGTAAAAAGAGTGTCTGATCTCCTCTCAATTAACAACTAGCATTAAGTGCTAGTTGCAAACCTTAAGCTTGATCGACATTACTTAAGCTTGATCAACAATGGTATGAACGAGGCGGAGGGCAATAACTAATCTGTCCTCGTTTTTAAATCTGATCTCTAAGCATTTACCTAAAGATGCTAAATCAGCCTGTAAAGACTTCATCTTGTTTTCATTAAGATCTTCTGCGTACTTATCAGTAAACTTCATGATGTACTCAGTAGTATCGTCAATCCTTGGCATGGTCTTTTGAGCAATGGATAAAGAACGACCTGAAGCATTCTCAATTAACTCAACAATCTTTGGGTATAAGTCAAAGTGACCATGGGATACATAATCGGTGATGTGGTTGCAGAAGTCATAAACATCATCATAAGATGGATAACACACATCATTTTGATTTGAGCTACGTGATAAAGAGACGTTTAGGATCTTCATATACATGAGTACTAGCTCTTGGCGGAGCTTAATCATGTCGTTAATCCATTTATATTTCTCATCAACTTTCTGTAAGGTGGTATTAAATCGTTTTCCAAATTGAGTAGTAGGCATATATACCTCGCACAATATGTTTAAAAATTTTTATAAGTTATATTGCAAAAATAACATAAAAATCAGTAAGTAATCTGTGCCACTGCTCAAATATTGACAAAGTCACAAAGAGAATTTGAATACAAAAAAGCCACCTTAAATTTGAAATCTAAGGTGGCTTTTCAAAGAACTTTGATAAATTAGCGCTTTGCCATTAAGTTCTTTTGATAAAGCTCGCGTTTGTACTTTTGAACAGAGGCTGCAAAAGCACGACGAGCCTTAGTATTGATCTCAGCACCGCCACCTGCTAGTTTTACACGAAGAGGGTTAACAGCACGGCCACCTAAACGTACTTCATAGTGTAAGTGTGGACCTGTTGAAATACCGGTGTTACCAGAGCGCGCAATCTGAGTGCCCTGCTTAACTCTCTGACCTGGTTTTACCGACATCTTTGATAAGTGCATGTAAACAGTTGAAACACCGCCTGCGTGACGAAGCACAATGTAGTAACCGGCGGTTCTTGAGAAGACTGCCTTATCTACAACACCATCAGCTGGAGCTGTAACTACAGAGCCTACAGGTAGACCAAAATCAACACCATTGTGAGGACGTACACGGCCAGTTACTGGGTGTAAACGGCGAGGGTTGAACTGTGAGGTAACCTTTACACGGCCTCTAAATGGGAAACGGACAAAGCCAGCTGATCTTGTAGCCATTAAGCCACGCTCATCATAGTACTTGCCATCTTGAGTATTTAGATAGCTTGCAATCTTGCCACCACGAGAGAGTTTAAATTCAACTGCGCAAATTTTGCCTTTACCTTTAGAATCGGTAAAGAGTACGCGCATGGTGTCGCCTGCACGGATATTACGGCTAAATTGGATCTTGCCTTTGAACATTTGTAAGATCTTGTTAATCTCACTATAAGTTACACCAGCTCGGTTAGCTGCCTGTGAGAAGGTTTCACCCTTTTCGATGTTCACAACTACTAAACGGCCACGTTTAGCTGAGCTCATCTCCTTTGGAGTGTCGTCAACAGCAGGGGCTGCCTTCTTATTATCAGCAAGAACAGTTGCACTCTTAGTATCAGCCTTATCGCTCTTTTCAACTTTAGCAGGAGCTGCAGCTACAGCTTTAGCTGCGACAGTTGCATCATCATCCATCTCATAAGAGCCAAGCTTTTCGCGTACGTAGCTATATTTACCGGTGTTATCAGCTTTAAAGAAACGTAATTGCTCTTTATCGTTAATTGGCTTGATGAAGACTAAAAGCTCGCCTTTGCCATTAACTAAGAAAGATAGGTTCTCACCAATTTTTAGATTGTTAATAGATTTTGCTACTTTCTTATTATCTAGAATTGCAGCTAAAGTAGATGCTGGAACGTTTAAATCTTCAAATAAAGATGAAATGTTATCGCCACTTTGAACGCTTTCTGTAACCCACTTAGAGTCAAAGTTTTTAGCGCTGTCATCTTTATCAACTTTTTGCGCTAAATCTGATACTTCTTTATCTAAGCTTGCATCACTGTCGGCTAGTAAGTCATCAGATAGAGAGTCATCATAGTTTTCAAACTGACCTTTCTTACTCTCAATACCAAAGGCTTGAGTAAGTGGGGTATCATCATCTAGATATTCACCACTTTGCAGAGCAAATTCTTGAGTTGATGCTTGAGAACCAGTTGATACTTCATCTTCATCACTTCCATAGAAGTGTGAATTAGTAGCAAGGGATAAAGCAAAGCATAGGGTTAAAGTTATTCCTATGGCTTTGTAATGGCTTTTAGATAGAGGGCCTTTCCACGGTGTTTGGCAGATAGCCTCTTTTGAAATGTAATCTTCTGATATCATGATAGTTATACGAAGTCTTTATTAACTCTTCATTTATGCACTTGTATTAGCGCTCACACTTTCACTTTTTTGCTGTGAAATTTGTTGTTTGCGGTAGTTAAGACTTCTTCATTTTGTATTATTATGTATATTCTCTGTCAGTATACACTATCACACTGATAATGAAAGAAAATAATTCACATATTTGTGCCTAAAGGCTTACTTTTCGAGGTTTTTATGATCTTTGGCGAAAAATATTTCGACCTATTAAAAAAATTATCCCCATGGCGTCAGAGTTTGTTTGCTCTAGTGCTTGCTCAAAGACAGTTTGCAAATTATGCCCTATGGTGTGATGTCAATGAAATTAAAGGTGGCAAAAAAGCCTATCAGAAAACCTTAGATACCATGTGGGAATTCCATCAAGATAAGTTTAATACCATTGATTTAGAAAAGGTTTTAGATGAGTTTGAGCCTTATCTTTTAGACGATGAAAAAGACGATTTATCTGTAGGTGACTTATTTTCATTAGATGCAACCTTGTCAATTTCAGCCTCAATTTTAGCTATCATCATGCACGAAGGTGAGGAAGCAGAAATGGCATCACGTGCTTCATTAAGTGGTGTGGTACGTAAAATTGAGCAAGAAAACTCGCAAGAATACTCTGATGAAGAACTCCGTGAAATGGAAGCTGTTGATAACGAAGTCAACTTCCAAGTTGAACTTTTAGAGCTTTTACAAGATGCTAAGCGTGAGCCAAGCCTTGTTAAAAAATGCTTTGAATTAGGCGTAAATCAAGGTATTTCAAATATCGGTGTTAGTTTAGAAGACTAATTACCTTCTTCAAAATAAAACCTCAATTAAGCTGTCTACATTACTTGTAGATAGCTTCTAGAATTAAGATCACACCTGATAACATTGAAACTAAAGAGAACACAAGTTTTACTTTAGCAACAGGCATCTTCATAAGTAGGGTAGTACCTAAGAAAGCCCCTGAGAAAGCTGCGATGATCATAACCGGGATCCACTGCCAGTGAATTGAGGTTAAAGCACCTACAGTAACAGCACCTACGCCATTCCAAATGGTAGCTACAAAGATCATGGTATGCATAATGGCACGCTTTAACTCTAGCCCAAAGACACCGACTAAAGTTAAGGTAGCAAAAAGACCAGCACCTGAAGATAACGAGCCTGAGAACATACCTACGCAAAATAAAAGTAGTGTACCTACCACCACTCTTGTAGTAGAACGATTTTCAAGTGTTTTACTACCAAAGCCTTTTTTAAATAATGTATAGATACCTGATGCGATAGTTATAAAACCTAAGACAAGCTGAGCAATATGTGATGGCACTGAGATAATAATTACAGAGCCTAGAACTACTGCAGGACAGCCTACAAATAGCATAGCTAGAGAGACAGCTTTATCAAAAGCAAAGGAGCGATTAAATCCTTTTTTAGACATTGCTCCAATGCCTAAAAAGACGACTGCGACCTTATGAGTACCTAGAGCAGTTGCAAAAGGTAGACCTAATAAGATCAGCATTGGGAATTGGATGAATCCAGCGCCTCCACCGGAGACGCTAGAGAAGAGGTTGGCGATAAAGGTTACAACAAATAAAATACTTTGATTGATAATTTCCTCTATCACCTAAACCTCCTAATTACATGCGCTTTAGAGCACGCCATGCGATATCGTTTCTGTAGAACATGCCATCAAAGTGGATGTTCTTGATGTGTGCATATGCTTTTTCACGAGCATCAGCAACATCAGTGCCTAATGCAGTCACGCAAAGTACACGACCTCCATTAGTTACGATATCATCACCTACTTGCTTAGTACCAGCTTCAAATACCTTTAGATCATCGCCGGTCTTAATCTCAAGACCTGTGATCTTATCACCCTTGCGAGGAGATGCTGGGTAATTGTGAGCAGCTAGTACTACGCCGATTGCAGGACGTGGATCGTACTTAATATCAGCATCCTTAAGACCGCCATCCTTGCATGCCTTTAAGCAAAGATCTACAAGATCTGATTGCATACGTAACATGATTGGCTGAGTCTCAGGATCACCAAAGCGGCAGTTAAACTCAACAACACGTGGGTTACCAGCTTTATCAATCATTAAGCCTGCGTATAAGAAACCACGGTAAGGAATACCATCTTTGCGCATACCCTCTAATGTTGGGTTAATGATTTGCTCCATAACCTTCTTGTAAACTTCATCTGTTACAACAGGAGCAGGAGAGTAAGCCCCCATACCACCAGTGTTAGGACCAGTGTCACCATCGCCTACACGCTTGTGATCTTGTGAGGTAGCCATAGGAAGAGCGTTTAAGGTATCAGACATTACGATAAATGATGCCTCTTCACCTTCCATGAACTCTTCGATTACAACAGATGCTGAGGCATCACCAAATTGGTGATCATCTAGCATGTTGTGCACAGCATCAATAGCCTCTTGCTCGGTCATGGCAACAACCACGCCTTTACCAGCTGCTAAGCCATCAGCCTTAATTACAATAGGAGCACCTTGCTTTTTGATGTAAGCTACAGCGTCATCAGTTTTAGTAAATACTTCGTAAGCAGCTGTTGGAATGTTGTGGCGCTTTAAGAAGTCTTTAGTAAATGACTTAGAACCTTCTAATTGAGCACCTGCTTTTGATGGTCCAAAAATAGTTAGACCTTCTTTTTCAAAAGCATCTACAACACCAGCTACTAATGGAGCCTCAGGGCCTACGATAGTTAAGCCAATAGACTCTTTTTTAGCAAAGTCTACTAAACCTTGAATATCGTCAACAGAGATGGCTACATTCTCCATCTTGTCTTCATGAGCCGTACCAGGATTACCTGGAGCTACGAAAACTTTATCTGCTAGTGGTGACTTAGCAGCACGCCATGCTAAAGCGTGCTCACGACCACCATTACCAATAATTAAAACTTTCATGTGGACTCCTTATCAATTAGTGACGGAAGTGACGCATACCAGTAAATACCATTGCAATGCCATGCTCATTAGCTGCATCAATAACTTCTTGATCGCGGATTGAGCCACCTGGCTGAATGATGCACTTAATGCCAGCTTCTGCTGCTGCATCAACACCATCGCGGAATGGGAAGAAAGCATCTGATGCTAGTGCTGCACCTTCTAGTGATAACTTAGCATCTTCTGCGCGGATACATGCAATACGAGCTGAGAATACACGTGAGGTCTGACCACAACCAATACCTAAGGTCTTCTTGTGGTTGGTGTAAACAATAGCGTTTGACTTAGTGAACTTACATACTTTCCATGCAAATAGTAACTCGTCCATCTCATCATCTGTTGGAATGCGCTTAGTTACAACCTTTAAGTCAGCCTTCTTTACAACTTCAAGATCAGCTTCTTGTACTAATAAACCACCATTTACGCGCTTAAAGTCGTAACGTGGCATTGCTTGAGTTAATGGGCCAGTCTCTAATAAACGTACGTTCTTCTTACGAGCAACTTCAGCCTTTGCTTCTTCGGTTACTGAAGGAGCTACGATAACTTCGCAGAACTGATTGTCAACGATAGCCTTAGCAGTTGCACCGTCTAATTCTTTATTAAAGGCAATAATGCCACCAAATGCTGACTCGCTATCGCAAGCAAATGCATCTTGATAAGCCTTAGTTAGGTTATCAGCAAGTGCTACACCGCAAGGGTTAGCATGTTTTACGATTACGCAGCATGGCTCTTCAAACTGACGTACGCACTCAATAGCTGCATCAGTATCAGCAATGTTGTTGTATGAAAGCTCTTTACCTTGTAATTGAGTAGCAGTTGAAATGCCTGAATCATGAGCACCAATTTCACCATAGAAAGCAGCTTTTTGATGTGGGTTCTCGCCATAACGCATGCTCTGCTTCTTGATGAAGTTTAAGTTTAGAGTACGTGGTAGAGTTGATACGGTGCCATCAGTAATACCGTAATCAGGTACCTTAGTACCAAAGTAGTTAGCAATAGCACTGTCATATGCCGCAGTGTGCTCGAAAGCTGCAATTGCTAAATCAAAACGAGTGTCATAAGTTAATGAGCCGTTGTTCTCATCCATCTCTTTGATTACGCGGTCATAATCAGATGCTCTTACAACAATTGCTACATCACGGTTGTTCTTAGCTGCAGCACGAACCATGGTAGGTCCACCGATGTCGATGTTCTCAATTGCCTTATCTAAAGGGCATTTTGGATCAGATACAGTCTTAACAAATGGATATAGGTTTACAACTACTAAGTCAATTGGCTTAATGTTGTGATCTGCCATAACCTGCTCATCAATGCCACGACGACCTAAGATACCACCGTGGATCATTGGGTGAAGAGTCTTAACTCTGCCATCCATCATCTCAGGGAAACCAGTGTAATCTGATACTTCAATTACCTTTACACCGTTTTGCTCTAAAAGCTTAGCAGTACCGCCAGTTGATAAGAGCTCAACACCACGCTTTTCTAGCTCTTTTGCAAATTCAACAACACCTGCTTTATCTGAAACGCTTACTAATGCGCGCTTGATAGGACGTAAGAGGTTTTCCATAGTTAAAGACTAATGCTCCTAATTTAAATGTAATTTCTAGGCCATAAGACCCATAAGAAAGTGTGCTTATTGTACCAATTTTTGAGCTTAAAAGCCTTAAAATTTGAGCTACTTAACATGATTTTTTTCTTGCATTAAAATCTTGCTTTTAATGAAAACGTTTAATTTATTAAACAAGTGATAGCACATACTTGCACACAGAACACGATTTTTAAGCCTTTTGAAAAAATTTTTTGATTTTGGTCAAAAAATAAAATTATCTGAAAATTCAATAAATTAGATTTTTTAAAGTGGGGGGTATGTACAGAAAAGATCTTTTTGCAATAGGCATTTTAAAAATTCTTATATCAATTTTTTGAAAAAAATGTCTTATACTAGGCGTGTTTTAGGCGATGAGGTACATGTACTGAGCCACAAAAGATTTCACTTAGGTAAGAGAAATTCTTACCATTCTTACTTTATTTATTGATAGCCCGATTGGGTGTATAACAAAGGAAATAAGATAAAATGAATAAGTCTGAACTTATTGAGCAAATTGCAAAGCGTTCTGGTTTACCATTAGTTGGTTCACGTAAGGCATTAGATGCTTTATTAGAGACCGTTGGCGAAGCATTAGCAGCAGGTGACCGTGTTCAGTTAGTAGGCTTTGGTACTTTCAAGGTTACTGAGCGTTCAGCACGTGAAGGCCGTAACCCTCAGACTGGTGCAGTAATTAACATTCCTGCAACTAAGACCCCTTCATTCTCAGCTGGTGCTGAGTTAAAGAAGACTGTAAATCAGTAATTTACAGATCTTTTTTATAAAAGATTTCTAAAACCCTTGGCTAAAACCAAGGGTTTTTTAGTATAAGCGCTTCACAAATCTAAAAACAATTTTCTGCAACAATTCTGTCTTTGGTTAATTTTGAAGACAAAAAAACTTAATAGACATGATCTATCTATCAAAAATCATGGCACTTGGTACAAAAATGTGCACTAAATATCATTTTGTTAGATCTCAACTTTGATTAGACAGCAGTTGCAACAAAGTTGTAAAATAGGCATAGTTTGTAGGATTTTATAAAGGAATTTTATAATGGCACTAAACGCAAAAGCTGGTAAAAAGGCTACTTTTGAAGATCTAGATAATATCCCACGCCTAATGGCTGCTTATTACCTAAACACTCCTGACATGGATGATCCTGCTCAGCGAGTAAGTTTTGGTACTTCAGGTCACCGTGGTACTTCTTTAAATGGTTCTTTTACTGAGTCTCACATTGTTGCAATTTCACAGGCAATTGCTGAGTATCGTGTAAAGAACAACATCACAGGTCCTCTATTCATCGGTATGGATACCCATGCTCTATCAGAGGCTGCACTAGCTACTGCAATTGAAGTTTTAGGTGCTAATGGTGTTGAAGTTCGTATCGAAAAAGATCACGGCTATACTCCAACCCCATCAATTTCTTTTGCAATTTTAAATTACAACAAGGGCAGAACTGAAGGTTTAGCTGATGGTATCGTAATTACCCCTTCACACAACCCTCCATCAAATGGTGGCTTTAAGTACAACCCAACCGATGGTGGTCCTGCTGGCACTGAAATTACCTCTGTAATTCAAGATCGTGCTAACGAGTTATTACGCAACAAGTTACAAGGCGTAAAGCGCATCCCTTACTCACAGGCTATCAAGTTACCTAACGTAAAAGAGCACGACATGCTAACTCAGTATGTTGACGCATTAGGCTCAATTATCGATATGGAAGCAATTTCTAAGTCTGGTATTAAGATGGGCGTTGATCCACTAGGTGGTTCAGGTCTTTACTACTGGGATCAGATTGCTGACAAGTACAAGTTAAATCTAACTGTTGTGAACAAGGCTGTTGATCCTACCTTCTCATTTATGTGCATTGATAGAGATGGCAAGATCCGTATGGATTGCTCAAGCCCATATGCAATGGCAGGTCTAATTGGTCTAAAAGACGATTATGACATTGCTTGGGGTAATGATCCTGATTATGACCGTCATGGTATTGTTTGCCACGCAGGTTTAATGAATCCAAACCACTATCTATCAGCTGCTATTAACTACATTTACAGCCACCGTCCATTATGGCCAAAGGATGCAATGGTAGGTAAGACTGCAGTAAGCTCAAGCTTAATGAATCGTGTAGCAGAAGGCTTAGGCCGTAAGGCATACGAAGTTCCTGTAGGCTTTAAGTGGTTCGTTCCAGGTCTATTTGCTAAGACCTTAGCTTTAGGCTGTGAGGAATCAGCAGGTGCTTCATTCCTACGTAAAGATGGTAGCGTATGGACTACAGATAAAGACGGTATCATCGCTTCATTACTATCTGCTGAAATGTTAGCAGTAACCGGTAAAGATCCTCATGAGCACTTTGTTGAGATCACTAACAAGTATGGCATGCCATATTCTGATCGTGTTGATGCTCCTGCTACATTAGAGCAAAAGGCTGCATTAAAGAAACTAAATCCAAGTGCAGTTGAGGCAAGCGAGTTAGCAGGTGAGAAGATCATCGATAAGTTAACTTGTGCTCCTGGTAACGGTGCAGAAATCGGTGGCTTAAAGGTTGTAACTGAGAACGGTTGGTTCGCAGCTCGTCCATCAGGCACTGAGAATGTATACAAGATCTACATGGAGTCATTCAAGTCAACTGAGCACTTAAAGCGCATCGAAGCTGAGGCTCAAGAGATTGTAAATGCTGCTTTAAAGAAAGCTGGTGTTTAAATCTTTTAACAATTGGGGGCCTTGTGCCCCCTTTTAGTTTTGACAAGGTTAAAATGTGACCTTTCTCGCAAGTGATCTTGTCTTTTTATACACTTTTAATGCTGTATGGGCTACAATGACGCCTATCTTGAACATTAGTGTATTTTAGGAAACATTATAAAAAAATGAATAAGAAACTGTTATTGTCTTTAGGTTTAATTGGTGCTATCAATTTTACCGGTTGCTCTATCGTATCTTCTATGATGACAACCGAGGCTGAGTATCTTGATAAGGCATCAGCAGCATTGGATATCCCAGCTTCTGATTTAACTGTTTTGCCAGAATCAATTCAACCTTCATTACAAGGCTTGTATTTCCAAGTTAAAGGCAAAGACGGTACTCTTTACAAATGTAACATGAAATCTGGTCTAACTGGTACTACCTCATCAGCGGCTTGCCAAAAGAAAGTAGGCAATAAGTGGGAGAAGATTGGTAACCAAGAGCAGTTAAATGACGATGGTTCAGATCCAGAAGAAGGTTCAGGTGCATGGTTTAACTTCTCAATCGGTGGTGGCGATGCATCAGATCGTTATGGTAACGATGATCCTAAGTTAAAGGAACAAAAAGAGAAAGATGCTAGAAATGCACGTCGTTCACGTCGTGGCACTCAGCTAAGATCTAACGCTCAGCCAGTTGTTGGTACTGAGGTTATCGGTGCAACTGCATCAGATGGTTCAAAGCCTACTATCGTATTCTCTGAAGAAAGTGAGAACGTATCATACAGAACCAATCCAACTAAGACTTACAATGGTCGTTTCAAGGTTCGTGATGAGCAAGGCCACTCATATGAGTGTCACTTTGCAAACGTAGGTCAGGTTGTATCTGACACCGTTTCAGTATGTACTAAGCTTTACTAATAAGTTTTAGTTAGAATTTATAAAGCCCTAAATGAGTGATCATTTAGGGCTTTTGCTATCTATAAAGGCCAAGATCTCATATAATAGGCAAAAATATTTTGAGGACATAAAATTGGCTAAATATACCTTAGATACCCTTCCTGTTACCCATCATCAATACAAAGTAATTGCTTTAGATCTAGATGACACCTTATTACGTACTGACAAGTCAATTAGCGATTACACCATTAAAACCTTAAAAAAGGCTCAAAGCCAAGGTTTTTCTATCGCTATTGCTACAGGTCGTCATCCTAAGAGTGCTGTGTTATACATGCAAAAGCTTGGCTGCTTAAATGACAACTCTTACGCTGTTTGCTTTAATGGTGCAGGTGTAGTTAGATTATCTGAGTATGTTAAAGCAGGCGTTGATATTGGTTTTCCAATGGTTGTATCAAATGTAGCTCCTGCTCCTATTATCAAAAAACTTACTCAATTTGCTCACGATAATGGCTGTGTGGTACATGCTTACTCTAAAACTCGCGGTCTATTAGTTGAAAACCACAATCCTCACACTCAGCGTGAGATTGATAATGGTAAGGTTGGCTTTAAGGAAGTCGACTTTATGCAAGCAGATGACAGTGAAGAGTTTTTTAAGATGTTAATTGTAGGTGACAAGGAAGTTTTAGATAAGATGCGTCCAAATCTTCCAAGCTACTTAACCGATTTCTTTGCTGTAGTACGCTCTGAGGCTAATTATTTAGAGTTTATTCCTCATCACTCAACTAAAGGTACTGCCTTAGTACAGCTTTGTGAGGCTCTAGGGTGCACTGTTGAAAATGCAATGGCCTTTGGTGATGCTGATAATGATTTAGCTATGATTAAAGCAGCGGGCCTTGGTGTTGCAATGGAAAATGGCTTTGAAAGCGTAAAAGAAGCTGCTGATGTCGTAACTAAAACTAACGATGAAGATGGCGTTGCTTATTTAGTAAATAAGTTTTTGGACTAACAAATGTTTAAAACTTCAATTTTCAAGCACGAAAAGGATGAGAAAAACTTACGTGCTCAATACAAAGGTGCTGATAACTTACCTTTAAAAGTCTCAGCAAAAGCAGCTTGGCGTATGATCAAGCTCTACTGGGGCTGTAAAGATAGCCTATTTTCATGGTTTTTATTAGCTTGTATTGTGTCTTTAACATCAGGAGCAATCTATCTTGCTAAGGTATTTAACTCTTGGTACAAAGAGTTTTGGGACACTATTCAAGAATATAATTTGCCAGGTTTTAAATATCAGTTAATGGTCTTTGCTGGCCTTGCTTGTATTCACGTTGTCGTCTCTGTTTACAATGCATATTTAAGATCTTGCTTATCTATTCGTTGGCGTCGTTGGTTTACTGATAAAGTAATGCACGACTACCTAGATAATGAAGCTTTCTATAAGATGCAATTGACTGATAGAAAGACCGAAAACCCTGATCAGCGTATTGCAGATGACTTAGGTAGCTTTGTCAGCGCTACTATCTCGCTTCTCTTAGGTACCGCATCTGATCTTGCTATGCTTGGTACTTTTGGTGTGGTACTTTGGGAGCTATCAAGTGCTGTTGATATGAATATCTTTGGTCACACTGTGCATTTACCAGATGGTTACATGCTATACCTAGCTTTTGCTTATGCATTAATTGGTACCGTTTTAACCTTCATTATTGGTAAGCCATTAGTTAGATTGAACTTTAGACAACAGCGTTATGAGGCTGATTTCCGTTTCTCTTTAATTAGAGTCCGTGAAAACTCTGAGTCCATTTCCTTATATCAAGGTCAAAAGAGTGAAGAGAGCATTTTAAAACGTTGCTTTGCTGAGGTTGTTTTAAACTACATTAACTTAATTAAAAAAGAAAAGCGTTTAGGCTTCTTTACTTTAAGTTATGCTCAAACAGCAGTAATTTTCCCAATGCTAATTTCTGCTCCAATGTACTTTGCTAAAGTTATCACCATTGGCTCTATCATGCAGATTAACTCTGCCTTTGGTCGTGTTCAAGACTCTTTATCTACTATCATTAACAGCTTCTCAACATGGGCAAGCTATAAAGCTATCATCGACCGTTTAGCTTTATTCTTTGACAGTATGGATGCTTGCTCTAATATTGAGTGTCTAAAGCCTATAAAAGAAGGTGATGGCCTTGAGATTAGGGATCTAACTGTTAAGACCCCTCAAGGTAAGGTTTTATGCTCAGCTTTGAGCCTACCACTGCTAAACTTAGGCTCTTCTTTGCTTATTCGTGGCCCATCAGGCTGTGGTAAGTCTACTTTAATTAAGACCATTGCAGGTATTTGGCCACACGCTCAAGGTGTAATTAAAGAAGGGGAGAAGGATAGTTCTTTATTCTTGTCTCAGCGTCCTTACCTGCCATTAGGTACCTTACGTGAAGCTATTTGCTACCCAGGTGAGTTGCTACAGGATAATAGCCAGATTGAAACTTACCTCAAGACCTTAGATTTAGGTTATTTAGTAGAAAGTCTAGATAAGGTTGATAACTGGTCATTGATGTTATCTTTAGGTGAGCAACAACGTATTGCAATTATCAGAGCCCTTTTAATTAAGCCTAATATGCTCTTCTTAGATGAGGCAAGCTCGGCTATGGATGAGCGCATTGAAACTGTCTCTTACAACTTAATTAAACAAGAGCTTAAAGATAGTTTAATTATCAGCGTAGGTCATAGATCATCTCTTCTTAAGATGCACGACTATATCCTAGAGGCACATGAAAATGGTGACTGGGAAATTACTGATGGCAATATCTTTAAAGACTAATTAGGTTTTAAGTTCAAATCCGTGATCTTGAAGATTGCGGATTTTTTTTGCATGAAAGATGTAAAAAAAAACGCTGATCAAAAGATCAGCGTTTTTGCAGAAAATAAACTAACTACTCTTCATCAGAATCGTCTTCAGCATTATCTACCTTAGCTACAGCACGTCTTCTTCTGTGAGAGGTGTTGATATGAGCCATACGGCCTGTTAGCTCTTCAGATGGTCCAAATAAAGGCTTTTCACCTTTTAAGAACTTACCTTCATAATCAGCTAAAGCTCTAGTTACAAGCTTATATAATCCAATTACGGCAATGATATTTGGAATTACCATTAAGCCGTTGAACATATCTGCAAGCTCCCATACTAGCTCAACTTTAAGCATTGAACCTGTCATCAAGAAAGCTAATACGATAACTGAGAAGATGTTAACTACTTTTGAACCAAAGAGGTATTTAACATTTTGTACAGCAAAGAAGTACCAGCCGATGATGGTAGTAAAGGCTGCAAAGAATAAGCACAAAGCCACAAAGCCAGCACCAGGGGCGCCCATACCTTTAACAAAGGCTGCTTGAGTTAGCTCAATACCAGTTCTAGTACCATCTAATGATCCAGTAACTAAAATTACTAAAGCAGTTGCAGTTAGCACGACGAAAGTATCGATGAATAGACCAATTACAGCAGCAAGACCTTGCTCAACAGGGTGTTTTACACGGGCAATTGCGTGAGCATGAGGAGTAGAACCCATACCAGCTTCGTTAGAGAATAAGCCACGAGCTACACCGTAGCGAATAGCCTCTTTAACAGTTGCACCGATAACACCGCCGGTTGCGGCACTTGGATTAAAGGCACCAATTACAATTTGCTTGAAAGTTGGGATGATGTCTGGGGCAAAGCACAACATAATGTAAATTGCACCTAGTACATAAACACCTGCCATTAAAGGTACCATCTTTTCAGCAAATCCTGCAATACGCTTAATGCCACCGATGAAGATGAAACCTGCTAGTAGGATTAACACAGTACCTGTAGTAGTTACAGGAACATTAAAAGCAGATTGGAAAGCTGTTGAAATTGAGTTTGCTTGCACCATGTTACCGATGAAGCCTAGAGCAATAATAATGAGCACAGAGAAAATTGTGGCCATTGGTTTGCTACCTAGTCCGTAGGTAATGTAGTAGGCAGGACCGCCTGTAATATGACCTTCTGAATCCTTTGAACGATATAGCTGAGCTAAGATCGCCTCAGAGAAAATGGTGGCCATACCGAAGAATGCTGCAAGCCACATCCAGAAGATGGCACCAGGGCCACCCATGGCGATAGCGGTTGCAACACCTGCTAGGTTTCCTGTACCTACTTGGGCAGCAATTGCGGTTGCTAGTGACTGGAAGGAGGTCATTCCATGTTTACCGGCTTTTTCACCGTTAAAGGTCAGGCCACCAAATACGTGTTTAAAGGCGCGACCGAATTGACGGATTTGCACGAAGCGAAGCTGAAAGGTAAAGAAGATACCTGCGCCAACCAGCACTGGGATCAAACACCAAGGTCCCCAGAGGATCGAGTTGATGTTTGCTACTGTTTGAGTTAAAGCATCCATTATTGATTCCAAATAAGTAAATGAAAAAAGCAGCGTTATTGCTGCTTCCCTCATATTCTATCAGATTTGTAGGAATTATTAAACTTAAGAATGCTTAAGTGAACTATTTTTCTTGATTATCAGTAACTTGATTATCTGAGGTAGGCTCTTGATCTTGAGGCTTGTCTTCAGTGAACTTATTCATCTTAGCGTGGAATTTCTTTTTTAGGTAAATTGCAAGAACTACTAAGATAATTAAGCCTAAGATTAAATAGATAACCTTTTGTACGTCGTGAACGTACTCCATTAGCACATCTAAGTTATCTGCAAAGAAGTGACCTAAATAAACCCATACAGGCACAGAGATTAAAGCAGCAAGGCCATCCATAACGATGAAAGTTAGGTATGAAATACGACGGCTCATGCCAGCTACAAGATAAATAGGGGAGCGCAGCCCTGGTAGGAAACGGGCTACAAATAAAAGTCCTAAACCATACTCTTTGAATTTCTTTTGAATTTGACTAAATCTTTGAGGAGTAACAATCTTTCTGAAGGTCTTAATCTTTTGGATACGGTAACCGAAGATACGACCTGCTAAAAACATGGTGCTGTCACCAAAGAGTACGCCTACAAGACCTACGGCGCACATGATATGAGGATTAGCTAAATCAAGACCTGAAATTACGCCACCTGATACTAGAGTAATGTCTTCAGGAACTGGAACACCTAGACCACATAATACAAGACAGGCGAACACTGCCGCGTAACCATAGGTACCAAAGAAAGACACTAAGAAATCTAGCAACGGATGATCCTCTTATTATGCAAATTCAAACGGACTAATATTATAACTTAAAAATGTGAGTCATGGCGCAAATTTGCTAAATAATCGCACCATTAAAACCTAGCTGTCTCCATGCTTCGTAAGCTACGACTGCAACAGAGTTTGAAAGGTTTAAACAACGGCTGTTTGGAGCCATTGGGATCTTAATTCTTAGATCATCTGGAACCTTAGCGTAAACTTCATCTGATAAACCTTCTTTCTCACGACCGAAGATCACGTAGTCGCCATCTTGGAACTTAAATGAAACATGTGAGTGATGAGCTTTAGAAGTTGAAGCAATTAAGCGCTTAGGTTGTTCTTTTTCTAAGAACTGCTCAAAGTTTACGTGAACAGTTAGATTGCAAAGTTCATGATAATCAAGGCCGGCACGCATTAGTCTTTCATTATCTAAATAGAAACCTAGTGGGCCTATAAAGTGAAGTCTTGCACCACAATTAACAGATAAACGAATAATGTTACCAGCATTACCCGCCATTTCTGGTTGGTATAAAACGATGTTAATCATAATAAAACCTCACTTCTAAATTTAAAAACTCAAAAAACACGCTATTTTAAAGCATTTTGTACGTGTTTTTAAGACTTTTCTTGAGCTTTTGTAAATTGATGAAAGCCTTATTTGGTGATAATATATGATGAATTTTTCTGTGTATATTAAAAAATATTATGATCTGCTTTTGAAGAAAGCTTTTGGAGGAGTAAATGCCGTTCAATCCTAGCAATGGAAACAGTGAAGGAAAAATAGCCACACCTAGAAAGGTGCTATTTGCCATTGCTTGCCTTGTAAGCTTCTTCTTTGTTTTTAAGTTAATCTCTTTTAAGAGTGCAACTAATAGCGCTATGAGTGGTGAGTTATTAACCACAGGTAATAGCCAAAACATCGTTGAATCCCATTCATTTTTCGAGCAACTATGTAACTACTTTGGTGGTGTTACTTATTTATTCCCTTTAGTACTAATCTATGTTGCTTACAAAGTCATTATTAAAGGGGTAAATCTAAAACACGTCGATTACTTTTTAGTAGGTCTATTTGTTTTAGGCTTTAATCTTTTAGTCCTAGGTCTTTGCCCATTATTCTCAGCTTTATCAGGCACCGCAGGTGGCGATCTTGGCGATAAGATTTACTATAGTTTCTTAGCTCACTTACCATTAGGCACCGGTGCTGTAGTTGCCTTTGGTATTGCTCTGTTAGGCCTATTCTTATTTACAGGTCATGGCCTATTCTTCTTTGCAGATAAAATAGGTGAACTTATCTTTAATCCATTTGATAAGAAGTTTGAGAAAAAAGAAAAGCCAAAAGTTCAAGAGAAAGAGCCATCACCTTCTGAAAAGCAAGATGTCTTTTCTAAAAAAGAAGAAGAGCTTGAAGCTGCTGGTGCGAAAATTAAAGCACATTTAAAGACTTCTTTAGATAAAAAGGCTGAACAAGAGGCTGAGCAAAACACTTACAAAGCAAGCTCAACTCATTTTAATACTGGCAAGTTAGAGCCTTTTGGTGAGCAAACTTCTTTATTTAGTAATTCTGTAGAAGAGTCTTTTAAGGACAATACTAAAAAAGATAAACATGAAGAGTCAAAGTCTCATTTTAGATCTTCATTTAAACACAATAACCTCTCAGAGCGTATTGAGCCTGGTTTTGGTGGTGTAGGTACTCCTGATGTTGAAACACCAAGTTTTGGTACTCAAGAGCCTGTAAAGTACTTAGGTCCAAGTACCGCAGGTCGCAACTATGAATCTACCCCTTCTTACAATGAGACATCAGCTCAGACTCAAAGCTCTTATGAAGGTCAGCAAGATTCTTATGCAAGTAATTCATACAATGAGACTCAAGCTTCAACAAGTGTAAGTTCAAGTGAGCAAAGCTCTGGTCCTACTAGCTACATCACTGGAGTATCAGCTTATAACCAAGCTACAGCCCCAGCTTATGATGACTATGAAGAGCCTAAGACAATTATTAAAGACAGTCGCGTTCAAGAAGAGCAACCTAAAACTGTAATTAAGAAGACTATTATTACTCGTTTTGATAAGAGTCAAAGTGGTCAAAGCATGCTTGCACCATCAACTGATGGTTCTGCATCAACCGTTGACGAGTCAAAGAGCTCAACTATTATCTATAAAGCAGGTGCCGATCATTTAGAGCCAACAGAATCTGTTGGTAGCCCTATGCGTCACTCTGAGGTAAGTACTTTAATTACTAGAACTCAGACTCTTCCTAATGTAAATGCAGATCAAAACTTAAAAGTTGATGCTAACAATGGCGCTATCTCTGGTGAGTTTACTCAAGATAATAAAACTTCAAGTACCGGTAGCAATGGTTCTTATCAAGAAACTCCATCATCTGCGATGGTTTACACAGAAGATGAAGATAACATCATTAACTTTGCTGATTTTAATAAAGAGCAAAAGACCATCAAAGTTGATCATTTAACTGATTCATTTATTCCTGCAGAGCCTCAAGTTATTGCAGTACATAAAGAAGAATCACGTCCACAAGATAATGAGAATAGGCTTACTTTTAATCAGTCTGCTCCAATTAAAGAGTCTGATTTACATTCTGAGCAGTACTCTCGTGGTACTCGCGGTGTCAATGGCTCAGTTATCAATCAAAACGCACAAAACCTTTTAGGTAGTGAGCCACAAAGTAATGTAAATAAGACAACTTCTGAAAAAGAAGAAAGTCCCGTAATTATTGTGCCTCCATATAATCCTAGCAACAATAATTCAAGCAACAATAATTCAAGTAACAATCAAAGTAACACAGCTCAAAACGCTTACAATGCAAGCTCAAATGAGCAAACAACTCAAAGCACAAGTGCTTACACCACCGCAAATTCAAATTTAGCTGAAGGCGGTTTTACTACAAGTGCAGCATCTCAAAATCCAAATGCTTACAATGCTCCATTTGCACATAATGAGCAGACTTCATCAACTAATAGTGCTTATGGCAGTAACTCAAGTTCATCTGTAGGTTCAGTAAGCACTGCTTCTCCATTTGCAAGTACTCAAACAAGTACTGCAAATAGCACTATAACTACTACCCAGGCTCCTCAAGATAATTACTCTCAAAATCCTCCTTTTGAGAATATGAGCACCATCAACGGTACTATTCCAAATCGTCCTATGGGAACAGCTGTGCCAATGCGTGGTCGTGATGGTTCAAAGGCAACTGTAGCTTACGCAAGAGCAACTGAGACCTCTCCACGTCGTGAATACAATGAGTGGCGCCCTGAGTTATCACTACTTGCTCATAGCGAAAAGCAAGAAGATAGCTTTGAAGATGAGCAAGAGTTCATTGATAAGACTGAAGTTATCAACAAGTTTATGAAGGACTTTGGTGTACGAGCTCAAGTAGAGCGCTATGTAAAGGGTCCTGTAATTACTCGCTTTGACTTATCTTTAGAGCCAGGTGTTAAATCAAGCACTATTTCTAGCTTAAATGCTGACTTAACTCGTATTCTTGGTACTAACAAGATTAAGATCTTGTTAGCTGTTCCTGGTACTCCATATTTAGGTATCGAAGTACCAAACAATAAGCGCAAGATGATAACCGTTGGTGACGTTGTAGAAACTGATGAGTTCTTATCATCAAAGGCAAGTTTGCCTATGTGCATGGGCGTGGATACCGTAGGTCATGCAGTGGTAGCTGATCTTGCTAAAGCTCCTCACTTACTAATTGCAGGTACCACAGGCTCTGGTAAGTCAGCAGGCTTAAACTCAATGTTAGTTTCATTGCTACTAGCTAGATCACCTGCTGAACTTCGCTTAATCATGGTTGATCCTAAGCAAGTGGAATTTGCTCACTATGTAGGCCTACCACACTTACTTACCCCAATTATTAACGATCCTGAGTCAACTCTTGCTGCTTTAGGCTGGCTAGTTAAAGAGCAAGAGCGTCGTTATAAAGTTATCTCAGCTTTACATTTGTCAAATATCTTACAAGTTAATCAGATGATTAAATCTGAAAACGCTCAAGGCCGTAAGGTATATGATCCAATGTGGTCTCCTGAGATGGGAGGTAGCGCACCTGAGCTTAAGATCATTCCTTACATCGTTTTAGTTATCGATGAGTTTGCAGACTTAGTTGTAGCATCTGGTGGCAAGAAAGGTGATAAGAACCTAGATACCTTAATTGCAAGACTTGCTGCTAAAGCACGTGCTGCTGGTATTCACTTAATTCTAGCTACCCAAACTCCTCGTGCTGAGATTGTAACAGGTCCAATTAGAGCTAACATGCCATCACGTGTAGGCTACACCGTACAAAATGGTACAGATTCTAGAATCATCTTAGATGAGCCTGGCGCTGAGAAACTATTAGGCATGGGTGATATGCTAATTAAGTTCCAAAGCTTACGTAATTCTCAATGTTTCCGTGCTCATGGCCCATTTGCATCAAATGACGATGTAGATGCAGTAGTTGGTGCATGGATTAACAACGCAGGTGAACCTGAATATGTTGAAGGTGTGACCGATGATGAGGATGAAGAAGAGGTAATGGAAGAGGATATGGGCTCTGATGGCGTTAAGTACGACGAGAAGTTTGACGCTGTTGTAGACTACATCCGCACTGCTTGCCAAGGTCGTAAGTCACCAATTTCAGTATCAAGTATTCAAACAAACTTCTCTTTAGGATATCCTCGAGCTAAGAGACTTCATAATTCGTTGATACAAGCAGGTATTCTTGATTCAAAAGGCTTTATCGTAACTGAACCTTACTAATCGAGACTTGCTTATTATTTCAAATGACACCGCCATTAGGCGGTGTTTTTGATCTTAGCTTTCTAATCCTTAGTTGAACAAATGCTAATCCGTGCTAAGATCTGCTCTGTATTTTTGTAAGAATTCATGCTTAAACTTTAAGGTTTTAAAATGCTAAAGTTATTTAAAGTTGTATGTTTATCAGCACTTGTTTTATCAATGCAAGCTTTTGCTGATGCAAAAAGTGATTTACAGTCTAAGCTTATGCAATATACAGCGCTCAAGGCTGATTTTAGTCAAACTGTAACTCGTAAAGATGGCTCTGTAGTTTCAACATCAACTGGTACTTTAGCTTTAAAAAAGCCTGGTAACTTAATGCTCCATACCTTAAATCCAGACGAGCAAGTATTATTTACTAAAGGCAATACTGTTAATTACTATGATCCTTTTGTAAATCAAGTAACAATCTTTAATGTAAAAGACTTATACACCTCTCCATTTTCTCTTTTAACCTCAAAAGATGAAAAAATTTGGGGACAATATGATGTCACTGTAAATGGTAGTTCTTACACTTTAATTCCCCATAAAAAGGCTGAAGTTACTCAAATTGTCTTAACTTTAAATGGCGATCACGTTCAAGAGCTAAAAGTTACCATGAAAGATGGCAATACTAACTCATATGCCTTATCAAATTTAGCTTATAGCGTCTCTGATAGTGAATTTAACTATGAAGTTCCAGCTGATGCTCAAATAGATGATGAGCGCAATTAGTTTTTAGCAAAAGGATTGATTATGAGTAAAGCTGATAGCGGTGATCTTTTTGCTTTCTTTGAGCAAGCTCATGCTGATGAAGAAAAGGTTAAAGCTCAACAAGTAGAAGATGAATTCGCCCCTTTAGCCTCTCGTCTACGTCCAAAAAGTATTGTTGAGTACGTTGGTCAAACTCATCTATTAGGTCCTGGTAAGCCTCTTAGAACTGTACTTGATAGAGGGCAGTGTTACTCCATGATCTTATGGGGGCCACCTGGTGTGGGTAAAACTACCTTAGCTTTACTATTTGCTAAAGCTTGTAATGCTTTTTTTGAACAAATTCCTGCGGTCACATCTGGTGTTAAAGACATCCGTGAGGCTGTAGATAGAGCGCTATTACGCAAAAAAAGCGGAATTAAGACTTTATTATTTGTCGATGAGGTGCACCGCTTTAATAAATCTCAGCAAGATGCGTTTCTACCTCACATTGAAAATGGCACGATTACCTTTATTGGTGCTACTACTGAAAATCCATCTTTTTCCTTAAACTCTGCTTTATTATCTCGTGCTCGTGTGTACGTCTTGCAAAAGCTCACCGAAGATGAAAGTAGAACATTATTACACAATGCACTAACTTCAGAAAAAGGCTTAGGACCAGAGCAAATTGAACTCTCAGATGGCGTTGAAAAAGCTTTAATTGATTTAGCAGGAGGAGACGCTCGTCATCTTTTAAACATCCTTGAGATGGCATCAGATCTCGCAGCTCCTGTTAAAACCGGTGGTAAGATTTTAACTTTGGCCATGGTCGGTGCAGTAGCTGGTCGTAAGATGATTAACTACGATAAAGGCGGTGATGCTTATTACGAGTTAATCTCAGCTTTCCACAAATCAGTGCGTGGTTCTTCTCCTGATGCTGCTTTATATTGGTATGCCCGTATTTTAGAGGCAGGTGGCGATCCTTTATATGTAGCAAGACGCTTACTAGCTATTGCTACAGAAGATATAGGACTTGCTGATCCTCGCGCGATGACCGTGTGTCTAAATGCCTGGGATATCTTTGATAGAGTTGGTGCTTATGAAGGAGAGAGAGCAATTGCTGAAGCTGCTGTTTACTGTGCACTAGCCCCTAAGAGTAACCATTTGTATGTGGCATTCCATGAAGCAAGAGAGGATGCTAAACAAAATGGTGATTTAGAAGTTCCTATTTATTTGCGTAACGCACCTACAAAGCTTATGGAAAATTTAGGCTATAAAAAAGGTTATCGCTATGCTCATGATTACCCAGGTGCCTATGCTGCAGGAGAGTCATTCTTCCCAGAAGAGCTTACAGGTACTGTCTACTATCATCCATCTGACAGAGGACTAGAGGCTAATTTAGGTAAAAAAGAAGATTATCTAAAAGAGCGTGATGATTTAGAAGAGGATAAGCGCTATCCAAAAGGCTATATCGGAAAACGTGTTAAATTTAGGTAATTTCATAGTCTTTTAGACACTGTTTTTAATTGCTCAAAATTTACTTAAAAAAATAACCTTACTCTATGCTAAAATTAGCGCCGAATAATAATTGCTTTTGGCAATTAGATTAAGATTTTTTTAACTATATATACGGCAACTATCCATGCTAGATTCAAGATATTTACGTGCTGATATTGAAGAGGCAGCACAGCGCCTATCAACTCGTAATTACAAACTAGACGTTCAAAAGATTAACGAACTTGAGTCATTAAGAAAAGAGACAATGACTCGCACTCAAGATCTACAGGCTAAGCGTAACTCCTTATCAAAGAGCATCGGCCAGGCAATCAAGGCAGGTGAGGACGTTACTTCAATTAAAGCTGAAGTTGCAAAGATTGGTGAAGAGCTTGCTGAAGTTAAGCAAAAGCAAGATGAAGTTTTAAAGCAACTAAATGACATCGCTTTAACTGTTCCAAATTTACCTGATCCATCATGCCCACTAGGTGCTGATGATACTTTCAACGTTGAAGTAAGAAAGTGGGGTACCCCTCGTCAGTTCGACTTTGAAGTTAAAGATCACGTAGCTCTAGGCGAAGGCTTAGGCATGTTAGATTTTGAAACAGCTCGTAAGGTATCAGGCGCGCGTTTTGCATTCATGAAGGGCCCTATCTGTAAGTTACACCGTGCATTAGTACAGTTAATGTTAGACTTACACTATGAGCAAGGTTACACCGAAGTTTACACTCCATATTTAGTAAATATGGATTCTCTATATGGTACAGGTCAGATGCCTAAGTTTGCTGAAGATCTATTCCATACTAATCTAGATGGCTCATGCGATGGCGATGGTGTAAATCACCACTTCTGCTTAATCCCAACAGCTGAAGTACCTCTAACTAACATGGTTCGCGGTGAGATTATTCCAGAGTCAGAGTTACCAATTAAAGTAACTGCTCATACTCCTTGCTTTAGATCTGAGGCAGGTTCAGCTGGTCGTGATACCCGCGGTCTAATTCGTATGCATCAATTTGATAAAGTTGAGATGGTACAAATCGTAAAGCCTGAGGATTCATGGCAAGCTTTAGAGACTTTAACAAATGATGCTGAAGCTGTACTACAAGCTTTAGAGATCCCTTACCACGTAGTTGCACTATCAACTGGTGATATGGGCTTTAGCTCAGCTAAGACCTACGATATTGAAGTTTGGCTACCTGCTCAAAACTGCTATCGTGAGATTTCATCTTGCTCAAACTGCGTAGACTTCCAAGCTCGTCGTATGCAAGCTCGTTTACGTCGTAAAGATGGCAAGGTTGAGTTAGTTCATACCTTAAATGGTTCTGGTTTAGCTGTAGGTCGTACCTTAGTAGCTGTACTTGAGAACTATCAAAATGCTGATGGTTCTATTACTGTGCCTAAGGTACTACGTAAGTACTTAGGCGGTTTAGAAGTAATCTCTAAAGAGACTAAGTAATGCTAACAGCACTTGATTGGGTAATTTTAGGCGTGGTGGGATTATCTGCCATCATGTCTATTTTTAGAGGCTTTGTTAAAGAGGCCTCTTCTATTATTTCTTGGGTAGCAGCATTCGTTGTTGCAAGTAGGCTCTATCCAAGTGTTGCCCAATACATAACATTTTCAAATGACGATATAACTCGTAAGGTAATTGCAAGTATTCTCCTGTTTATCGTGACCTTAGTGGTTCTAGGATTTATTGCAAATACTGTAAGTTCATTAGTCAAAAAGGTAGGCCTTTCAAGCTTTGATAGATTGTTAGGTGTAGCCTTTGGTGTAGCACGCGGCATTTTAATTGTAAGTGCGGTTTTAGCACTTGCTCGTATGCTGTTTGCAATGCACATTCTAACCTTTATTCAAGATTATCCATGGTATAAAGACTCTGCCTTTGTACCAGAGCTACAACGTATCGTAAACTGGTTCTTTATCTACATGGGAACCACATCTACATCTACTGGAGCATAACTATGTGTGGTGTTGTCGGAATTGTAGGAACATCTCCTGTCAATTTGTCACTTTATAATTCTCTACAGGTGTTACAGCACCGTGGTCAAGATGCAGCAGGTATTGTTACCGTAGACGAGGATGGTAATTTCCATCAGCGTAAAGCCAACGGCATGGTAACTGAAGTCTTCCAACAGCGTCACATGATGCGTTTAAGTGGCAATATCGGTATTGCTCATAACCGCTATCCAACCGCTGGATCTTCATCAGCTGCAGAAGCTCAGCCATTTTATGTAAACTCACCATATGGTATCGCTCTAGCTCACAACGGTAACTTAATTAACTCTAAAGAGCTAAAAGAAAAGTGCAAAAAAGCACGCCGTCATGTTAATACTCAATCAGATTCTGAAATTCTTCTAAACATCCTAGCTTGGAAGATCTCTATGATTGATAAAGATATCCCAGATGAGAATGATATCTTTAACGCAATCTCAGGTGTTTATGAAGAGATTAAAGGTGGCTACGCAGTTGTAAGCTTAGTTTTAGGTGTAGGTTTAATTGCTTTCCGTGATCCATTTGGTATCCGTCCTATGGTACTAGGTGAGAAAGTTGATGAAAACGGCAAGACTGAGTACATGGTTGCATCTGAATCTGTAGCTTTAGATGTAAGTGGCTTTAAGTTAGTTCGTGACGTAAAACCAGGTGAGTGCTTACTAATTACCAATGATGGTAAGTTATACTCAAAGATTTGCGCTAAGAACCCAACTCTAAATTCATGTATCTTTGAGTACGTATACTTTGCTCGTCCTGATAGCATTATCGATGGTGCTTCAGTATATGCAACTCGTGTCCGTATGGGTACTAAGCTTGCTCAGCAAATTCAAAATGAGCACAAAGACTTAAAGATTGACGTGGTGATCCCTATTCCAGATACCTCTGTTGATATCGCAGTGCAGATCGCTCGTTACTTAGGTGTTCCATACCGCCAAGGTTTCGTGAAGAACCGTTATATTGGCCGTACCTTCATTATGCCAGGTCAAAAGCAGCGTAAGAAGTCAGTACGTAGCAAGTTAAACCCAATTCCTGCTGAGTTTAAGGATAAGAACGTACTATTAGTTGATGACTCAATTGTACGTGGTACTACCTCATTACAGATTGTACAGATGGCTCGTGAGGCTGGTGCTAATAAGGTATTCTTCGCTTCAGCTTCTCCTGAAATTCGTTATCCAAACATCTACGGTATCGATATGCCAACTTCTAAAGAGCTTATTGCTTTTGGCCGTGATAATGCGGAGATCTGCAAAGAGATTGCAGCTGATGCCCTAATCTATCAAAAACTAGAGGACTTAGAAACTTCAGTTACCGAGGAAAATCCTGCTTTAACTAAGTTTGATACCTCTATCTTTACCGGTAAATACATCGTGCCTCCTGCTGATGATTACTTTGCAAACATTGAAAAGCAAAGATCAGATGATGCTAAAGCTGATAAAGCATGGAAAGACTCAACTGATTCTGAGCAGTTAGATATCTTTAATATCTAACTTTACACAAAGTTAAACTAGATCCCTTGTGGCGTAAATGCTACGAGGGATTTTTTTAACTATTTTCAGATATTTGATTTAAAAAAGTAGGGAAGAAGTATCTAATTTTTTTGATGAAATAAAGGTAAAATTTTGGTATTTTCAGTGATTTTGAAAAATTAAAGTACCATTATAAAAATATCGTTAAGAAAATGAAAATGAGTGATTTTACCAAGAATTATAATTTATTTTTAAATATCAATAAGATAAAATTGATAACGATATAAAAACTTACTAAAATTTATTAAAAATCTTAACGTTACGATTTTTAATAAATCACCAAAATAGTGCATGCAAAATCTAGTAAAAATGACCGCCTAACCATGATAAAAATCAGCTTTTAATAGGGGTAAAAGGCCACAATTATTTGATAACGATCAAAAAATTTTAGCTTTATTTACAAAAGATGTTGAAAAGATAAAATCGTAACGTTAAGATTTCATTTACCTAAAGCAACTGCCCTTATTGTATCTTGCAATAGGAAAAGTAAATTTTGGAGAATCTATGTTTAACTTATCGCTTAAACAGCAACAGAGAGTGATTATTGTCTCTTTCTTGGCAATACCACTTTTATTGCTGATTACTTTTTCATATTTTCCTGCTGTAGAGTTGTTCTTCCTCTCTGTAGCAGACTGGGACGGCTTCTTAGATGCAGGTGAGTTCCTAGTAGGTCTACCAAATCAGGCTGCATTCGTTGGTCTTGATAACTACGTAGACTTATTAAATGAGCCTGAAGAGCTAAAGCCATTATTAGTATCTTTATACTACTTCGTAGGTGCTGTAGTTCAGCTAGCTTTATCTTTATGGTTTGCTGTACTAGTTAACACCAAGCTAATTGGTAGAAACTTATTTAAAACATTCTTATTCTTACCATTTGTTTTAAATGCAGTTGCTGCTTCAATGGTTTTCCAAATCTTCTACCAAGTTCAAGGTGGTTTAGATAGCTTCTTATCTCTACTTGGCTGTGATTCATTCTTCACAGTTGTTGAAAATGGCGTAGAAGTAGTTAAGTACCCAGAGTGGCTTGCTAACCCTCAGATCGTTAACTGGGCTCTAGTTGCTGCATCTGTATGGCGTTATTTAGGTTTTAACCTAATCCTATTCTATGGCGTACTACAATCAATTCCTCAAGATCAGTACGAGACTGCTCGAATTGAAGGCGCTACCGAGTGGCAGCAATTCCGCTTCATTACTTTACCTTCAATTAAGATGATCTTAGGTCTTCAAGCATTGCTAGCATTCGTTGGCTCTCTATCAGTATTCGATATTCCATATATCATTACCAAGGGTGCAAACGGTACTCGTACCTTCGTTATGGAGACCATCCGTGTTGCATTCGAGCACAATGGCTACGGTATCGCATCAGCAATGGCGGTTATCCTTCTAATTTTGGTTGTATTCTTCATGATCGTCCAAAAATTATTATTCAAAGAGGAAAAATAGTTTATGTTCGCTAAATCACAACCAATTTCCCCAGAGCAGGCAGCTCTTTTAGAAAGAGTGAATAAAGCTGAACGTGAAATCAAGATGGCTAAGTTCAAGACTCATTTGAAGTCTCCACACTGGCTATTTTGGATGTGCTTTAAGTACTTCACATTCTTATTAGCATCTGTTGCAGTGCTAGTACCACCATACTCAGTATTTATTACTTCATTTAAGACTATTGATCAGTACTATGACTTATCAATTTCTAAGTTACATGCTGAGTGGGGCTATTTCACTAACTTTGATAACTACGTTAAAGCTTTTGATTTTGGTAATTTAGGTACCGGCTTTATTAACACCGCAATAATCTTAGGTGTTTCACTAGTACTAACCATTATCTTTGGTACTCAGGTAGCTTACGTATTATCACGTTTTAATTTCCGTGGTAAGAAATTAGTGATCCTTCTATACCTAATGGCAATGTTAATTCCTGCAATTACTACTCAGGTTGCAACCTTCCAGGTAATTTACGCGATTGATTATTTCTTCCGTACCTATATCTCTCAAGGTTTTGCTAACGCCATTGTAATGTGGAAGGTTATCGTACTTTACGTTGGTGCCGACGTAGTTATGATTTACGTATTCTTACAGTTCATGAAGGGTATTCCTGTAGAGCTTGATGAGGCTGCTAAGATTGAAGGTGCATCATACTGGACTATTTATACAAAGATCATTCTACCTTTGTTAAAACCAGCAATTGCAACCATTATCATTCTACGTACAATTTACATCTACAACGACTTCTACTTCCCATTATTGTACTTACCAGATATGCAGACAGTATCAACTGCTTTGTACCACTTTGTTGATTCTCCAACCGGTACACAGCCTACCTTATTGTCAGCAGGTGTTGTAATCGTATTGATCCCATCAATCATTGGTTTCTTACTATTACAAAAGCAGATTTACGCTGGTGTTACAAACGGCGCTGTAAAAGGTTAGTAGTTTTAAAGTTTGCATAGGTTTTAATTTATGTCCACACCATTAGTTTTAGCTTGCCACTGGATATGCCGCTTATGCTGGTGTCACATCCTATTTGTGATGTTTTCAGTACTAGGTTTAGGCTTATTTGGTGTATGCCCTGCAACTGTTGCTTGTTGCAATATGCTAAGACGTTACTTAAATGGCGCTCAAACTGTCACCATTAAGATGATGTGGACTGAATATAAAACTGAATTTGTAAGAGCTAACAAGGTTGGTTTGTTATTTGCCTTTGTAGGTTTTGTGTTCTTCTTCTACTACTCATATGGTATTAACGTTGAGAGCACTGCTTTAAACATCGTAGGTTACTTTTGTATAGTCATGTTCTTATTAACCGCATTTGTAGGTTACTCATGTCTTGCAATGTTAAGTATTTACGATGCCACAAACTTTAAAGGTATTTTACAAAACGGCGCGGTAATGCTTCGCGATGTATATACTGTTGCAGGAACGATTGCAGCTATCATCACTACATATTTAGTAGAGAAGTTTATTCCAGTTGTTGGTTTCTTCTACGGATTAGCACCAGTTCTTTACGCTACCATCGGTATTTATTGGTACAAAAGAGCTGAGTTAAAAAAGTTATAGTTAGGATTTTAATTAAAAATGAGCTCTATTGAGACATTAAAAGAAGGTTGCTTATCTGAGGCACGCAATGTTCTAGATTTCTGGTACAACTACCAGGACAAAGACTTTGGCGGTTTCTATAGCTACTCAGATTTTAACGGCAATATTGAAAAAGAGCATGACAAGGGTGTGCTATTACACGCTCGTATTCTATGGGCTTTTTCTTATGGCTACAGAATTTTAAAAGACGAGAAGTACAAAGTAGCTGCTAAGCACTGCTACGAGTTTATCCGTGACTTTGCTGTGGATAAAGAGTTTGGTGGTGTTTACTGGTTCTTAAATAATAAAGGTGAGGCTACTGATACCCAAAAACACGTATACAATCAAAGCTTTGTAATTTACGGTTTATCAGAGTACTTCTTAGCAACAGGTGAAAAAGAAGCTTTAGATCTTGCTTTAAACCTATTTAATCTAATTGAGAAACACGCTTTCGATGAGGTTTACGGTGGTTACCGTGAGGCTTATGACAGACAGTGGACCCAATTGAGAATAAGCTTGTTTGTGATACCGCTGAAGGTGTTCTATCTGAAAAATCAATGAACACTCACTTACATATCTTAGAGGCATTTACTAAGCTTTATGAAGCAAGCCACAACGAGACTGTACAAAAGCAAATGGCTGCTTTAGCTGATTTAATGATCACTAAGATTGTAAATGATAGCTATCACTTCGGTCTTTTCTATACTCGTGAATGGGTATGCTGCTCACACGATGTAAGCTTTGGTCACGATATTGAAGGTAGCTGGCTTTTAGATGAGGCTGCTGATCAAATCACTAACAAAGCACTAGCTGATAAGATCCGCGCTTTAACTTTAAAGATGGCACAAACTACAGCACGTTATGGTGTAGATAAAGATGGTGCTACTTTCAATGAATTTCGTGATGGCCACTTACTAGATTCAGACAGAATTTGGTGGGTACAGGCTGAGTCAATGATTGGCTACTTTAATGCTTATCAAAAATGCCATGATGATAAGTTCTTAAGTTTATCTGAAGGATGCTTTAACATCATCAAGTCACAGCTTAAGGATGATATCAATGGCGAATGGTTCTGGAAGGTTGACCGTTATGGTAATCCTTATACCGATTGCCCTAAGGTTGAGCCTTGGAAATGTCCTTATCACAATGGTCGCGCTTGCCTGGAAATGTTTAAACGCATTGACAGCTTACAAAGTGCTAAATAAGAAACAACTTTTTTAGGAGAATTTAATATGTACGCTGTTAGAGTTGAGAAGTTAAATAAAACCTATTTCGGCAAGAACATCATCTTAAACGACATCGATCTTGAGATGGAAGCAGGTGGTTTTACCGTTCTTTTAGGACCATCTGGCTGTGGTAAGTCTACCTTATTACGTATGGTTGCAGGTCTTGAGGATGTAACCTCAGGTAAGGTTTTCATCGGTGATAAGGATGTAACCTTACTTGACCCTAAGGATCGTGACATTGCGATGGTATTCCAGTCATATGCTCTATTCCCACACATGACTGTTGCTCAGAACATCGGCTTTGGTCTAAAGCTACGTAAGGTTTCAAAAAATGAAATCAACGTAATGGTAAAGCAAGTTGCTGATATGTTACAGATTGGTCACTTACTAGATAGAACCCCAGCTGAGCTATCAGGTGGTCAGCGTCAGCGTGTTGCTATCGGTCGTGCTCTAGTTCGTCAGCCTAAGGTATTCTTATTCGACGAGCCTTTATCAAACCTAGATGCTAAGTTACGTGGTGAGATGCGTATCGAGCTTAAGAAGTTACACACTGCTTTAGATACCACCATCATCTACGTTACCCACGATCAGATCGAAGCTATGACCCTAGCTACTAAGATCGTTGTTTTAAACAAGGGCCACGTACAGCAAGTAGGTACTCCATACGAGATCTACAACAAGCCTGCTAACGTATTCGTAGCTCGTTTCGTTGGTACTCCTTTAATCAACATCCTAGAGTGCACTCTAGCAAAAGAAGGTGATGTTCCTGGTATTAAGTTACACGACAAGTTCATCCCTCTACCTCACTATGAGTTCAACGAGCCATTCCAAGAGGGCCGTGCTGCTTTATTTGGTATTCGTCCTGAGCACGTATCACAGTTTAAGGAGTCAGAGAATAGCCACGAGATCAAGGCAACTGTAGTTGCATTTGAAAAGACAGGTTCTGAGACCTTAGCTGAGTTTAGCTGCAATGGTTCTACTGTTCGTGCTAAGTTAGATGCTAATGTTAAGATCAATAACGGTGATGAGTTTACCTTATATCTAGCTTTAGATAATGTATCACTATTTGACTTTACCACAGAGCAAAGAATCTAATCTAAGTTTTAAGTAAAGTTAAGCCCTTAGTTGTGAAAGCATCTAGGGGCTTTTTCATTTGGGGATTGTTTGTGAGCATAAATGCAATAAAGATAAGGTATGGGAAATTAAAACAATAAAAAAGCTCCCGAAGGAGCCCTTTGATGTAAATTCAGCTAATTACTTCTCATCGCGAGGGTAGAAGGTAGCTTTTTCAATGTATTGAAGCTTCTTAGGATCTTCACCTTCAATTAGCTTGATAATGTATTTTGATAATACAGTACCAACTGAATGGAAGTTCTGACGCAAGCCTGGAATTAAAGGATTATAAAAAGCAGGTAAGTCACAGGTCTCAACGTTAATTACATGGACATCTTTACCTACAACTAAGCCTGCATCTTGAATACCTGAGATACAACCTAATGATGAGATCTCAGAACCACAGAAAATACCATCTGGGTGATCCGCTTTACTCATTAGATCAAAAAACATCTTACGATAGTTAGTCACCAAGCTGTAATCGTAGATGATGTCTTTTTCTCTATCAAAATCTACACCAAACTCCATAGCAGCACGCTTTACGCCATAGTATTTGTGGCAAGCATAAGTGTAGTCAGCAGATGATGACAACATCTTAATGTGCTTACAACCAATTTTAAACAGGTATGAAGCAGCACGGTAGCCAATGTCGTAGTTATCAACATCGACAAAAGCGTGGTCAATACTCATCTCAGTTTGACCAAAGGTGATAAAAGGAACCTTGTGCTCTTGAAGATAGGTGACACGCTCATCTTGGTTTTTAGTAGCGTTGATGATAATACCGCCTGCTAATCTTCTTTCTACAGCGTATTTTACAGGCTCTAGAGGATCTTGACCTGGTAGCAAAGGTAGTACTGATAGGTTATAAGGAGTGCCCTCAAGGCCTAAAGTTAAACCTGAAATTAAAGCAAGGGTGCCGACATCACCTACGATATCTCCGCTTTTTAACATAGGTAAAACAGCAACGATATTGTAGTTAATGCCAGTTTTTAAACTTAAACCTTGAATGTTAGGCGCATAACCTAATTTTTTAGCTGCAGCCTTTACTTTATCGATGGTAGGTTGTTTAACATCATCACCATCTTTTAGAGCTCTTGAGACAGTAGTAACTGACAAACCAGTGTACTCTGCAATGGTTTTTAATGTAACGGACATAATTTTATCATTGTTTGTGAATGCACGAAATTTTTTGTTTTTTATATAAATCGAAACGATTTTAAGTAACTTAAAATTACCTAAAACAATTTTGACTTTCATAATTCTATCATAAGCGATAAAAAAGCTCAAAATAAGGTGAATATTATTAATAAAGTGTGCATTAAATCAACAAATTTTGACGTAAAGAAATATAGCGTTGTAGCTTTATTTTATTGGATTTGTTAGATGAATGTGTATTATAAAATATACGTTAATTTAGTAGAGCAAATTCCATAAATTTTTACAAAAACAAAAAGTGATATAAATCACATTACTATAAGAATATTTTCAGAATTATCTTCTATTTTAAAATCAAACTTAGTAAAATGGTAACGTTACGATTTTATAGGAGTTAAGATTTTCTATGACCAATGTAAAGGCATTTAAAGCTTACGACGTAAGAGGTAAGGTTCCATCAGAGTTAAATGATGAGATTGCTTACAAGGTAGGTCGTGCTTTTGCTCAATTTTTAAAACCAAAGAAGGTTGTTGTAGGTTTTGACGCTCGTCTATCTAGTGAGTCACTTGCTAAGAACGTTCGTGAAGGTTTAATTGATGGCGGTGTAGATGAGGTAGTTGATATTTCTCTATGCGGTACTGAGATGGTTTACTTTGCAACCTCTCACTTAAAGGCAGACGGCGGTATTATGATCACCGCAAGTCACAACCCTAAAGAATACAATGGCATGAAGTTTGTACGTGAAGAATCACGTCCAATCAGTGGTGACACTGGTCTTAACGACATTCGTGATCTTGTTGCTAATACTGAGTACACTAAGAGCAACAACGATTCTTTATATGCTCAAAAATCGAAACGTTACGATATCTATCCTGAGTATGCAAAGCACATTCTAGGCTATATCGATACTAAGGCATTAAAGAAGATCAAGATTGTAGCTAACGCTGGTAATGGCGTAGGCGGTAAAATGGTAGAGGCCATTAAGCAATACCTTCCATTTGAATTTGTTGAAGTACATTTCAACCCAGATGGCACTTTCCCAAATGGTATCCCTAACCCTCTATTAGTAGAGAACCGTGATGAGACTGCTAAGGCTGTTGTAGATAACAAGGCTGATATCGGTGTAGCATGGGATGGTGATGCTGACCGTTGCTTCTTATTCGATTCAGAAGGTAAGTTGCAAAATCCACGACTAAATTAATTTCATTCTTTTAAATTCATAGATTACTTCCTAAATTTTTAAATTCAGATCTTTTATAAATCATCGTCTCTCTTATATTTTTAAAATCATTTCTTATATTTTTAAATCCAAAAGGTTCAATGCAATTTCCTGTGGGATCACTAGATCATTTACGTCTAGATTGATCCAAAACTTTTAGGAAAAAGTAATCATCATCTGGGTATCCATACCCAGTCCTTCTAATACTTTTAATGAGGTTAT
>Ga0256405_10002201_pt1 | contig 46626 bp, 44 predicted proteins | sample RumenRJG_02DNA_FD_189096 | JGI IMG/M metagenome (GOLD analysis project Ga0256405, IMG submission 189096) | Bovine rumen microbial communities from Lethbridge, Alberta, Canada - RJG_02 | ecosystem: Host-associated > Mammals > Digestive system > Stomach > Rumen | place: Canada: Alberta... | reverse complement strand
TTCAATCCATGTCCCGGAAAGGCAACTGCTATGATAACTGCATTATGGAAACATTTTTTGGAAGATTAAAAAATGAGTTGTATTATGGACATGAAAAAGATTTTAAATCTTTTTATGAATTTTCAGACGCCATTGATGAATATATAGATTATTATAACAACAAGAGAATTCAGGTTAAAACAAAATGGATGCCTCCTGTAAAATTCAGGGAAGCATCCATTCCTTCTTCCTAGTTCATAATATGTGTCCAGAATTATGGGTACATATCAGATGGGGTTTGTTTTATTTGTCAGAAAACAATTGATTTGGAAGTAAAATTAATTTAAGGAGTTTAAATATGGAAAAAGTAACTGCATTAGAATGTAGTCAAAATGGGAAAGATTTTTATATAACTTGTTTATCAAGTTCACTTTTAAAAGAAATATGTTATTTATCAAGACGGGACGAAGATAAAGTGAAAGGATTTCAGAGAAGTCTAGATATTAAACGTGCAAAAGATATTGCGAAGTATCTTGATATTGATAATGGTTGCCTTCCAACTAATTTAATTTTGAGTGCCCAGAAAGAATCAAAAATAACTTATAGCAAAGAAAAAAAAGAGCTTTGTTTTGATAAAAATCCAAACGGATTTATGGTTTTAGATGGACAACATCGATTATATGGTTTGTGGCTGTCTGATAAAGAGTATTTAATTCCAGTTGCAATTATAACCGGCTTAAATATAAAAGATGAAGTAAACTTATTTATTGATATTAATACAAATCAAAAAGGGGTAAATCCAAACTTGTTACTCGATATTAAAGGTTTGGCTGGAAAAGAAAGTAATTTGGAAGAACGCCAAACAAAATTATTTAATTTATTGAATGAAAATAGTCCTTTGATAAATAAGCTTTTAGCAACAAGTTCAAAAGTAGGTTATATTTCAAAAAAAGTATTTAATGAATCAACTAAGGAATTTCTTGAAAATGGTTTTTTTGCAGATAAAGAAATAAATTATGTTTATCAAGGATTTAATAATTATTTAATTGCAGCTGAATTAGTATTTACTGAATCAGAAAATGAAAAAGCCAAATTGACTACTGCTAATATATTTGAAGCATTATGTATAATTTTTAATGATTGCATTGATAAGTCTTTCCAACTCTACAATAATTTGAAAGTTGAAAATTTACAATCGATATTGCAGCCAATAAGCAGACTTTCATACGAAAACTACGGATCAAATAAGTCAGGTTTAAAGAAATTAGTTGCAGATATGAAAAAAGAAATAAACCAGTATGACACAAAATATCGAAATGTAGATGAGGATTCAATATTTTGATTAACAAGTTTCTTTACGGTAAGGCATTTCTTGATATACGTAATCATTATGTATTTCCTCTATTGTCAACTTCTGTTGGAATCGAAAAAGCAGAATATTGGATTATGAAAAATGTTTTGGATCGTCAACTTGGTTATCCAATAGAGTTAAATGAAAAAAGTTTTAAGTTAAGTTTTCAAAAGGAAGATTTTTATAAATCTCTAGTTGCTCAAATAAATTTATTTCAAAGTAAGACTGTTGCGCAATTTAACAATTTTTCAAATAAGATATCTCCAAATTGGCAATTTGTAACAAGATACTATTATTCGTATTTATCAGGATTAGTTTTTCTATTATTTCATCATCAATGTTTTACATTTTTAAGTGAAAGCATTTTAAATAATATAATCTCGCTTTTTGATTGTTATGGATTAAACCCAAATTTCATTACAAAATTAAAGCCAGGAGATTATCTTTTTACTGAAGAAAAATTGGAAGATAATAAAGTCGTTATAAATTTTTCATTAGATGATAGTAATGGAGGATCTCATGCTCACTTATGGAAAAGAATAGATATTCTAATATCTGAAATTATAAAAAAGGCAGATAGTAATGAGAAACAGATCTATGACCAATTACATCTTTTATGTAATCAAAACCGTTATTTTGCACCAAATTTTCCATCTGAGACAAGAAATTACTTTAATTATACTCCTGAATCAGCAATAAATAATTTTAATAATAAAATTAATTTTATAGATAATATAGATGAAAAATTCATTGATAGATTTATAAAAATTGTACCAAATAAAAATGATAGTTTTTATGAAAAAGCTCGTTATTCACAATATTATGGAATTATTATTTCATCCTTAAAAGAAAAATTATATGAAGAATATATAACTCGTGGACATGAAGAAGATGAATTTTTTCAAAAAAATGGAAAAATAACAAAATTCGTAATATAGAATTTAGGAGGAATAAACGTGTCAAAACTAAACATCGACCAGAAAACAATCTTTGAATTATTCTCAGATAAGAAAGCAGACTTCCTTATTCCAGATTATCAGCGACCATACGCCTGGGAATATTCTGAGTGCCAAACATTGTGGGAAGATATTTTTAACTTTGCTTTCCCTGATAATGACTATTCAAAATTTGATAGTGACAGTGATGAATATTTCCTTGGTCCAATCGTTACTTTCGTAAACGAAGATAAAAAGATGGAAGTAATTGATGGCCAGCAGCGTCTTACAACTCTTATGCTTTTACTTCGTGCATTCTATGAAAAGTTTGGAATGATGCAGGATGAAAATTCTAAGAAGACAAGAGAAAACCTTGAAAAGTGTATCTGGAAAACTGATGAATTTGGAACTCCTGATAAAACAAGATTAAAGATTGATTCGGAAGTTGCTACTGACAACGATAAAGAACAATTCTTAAATATATTAAAGTCAGGAATTGCTTCTGATAATATGAAGAGCAATTACGCAAATAACTATAGATTTTTCCAAAACCAAATTAATGATTTTTTACAGAAGTTTCCTGGTTACTTTTCATATTTACCAATTCGTATTATGAAGAACTGTATTCTGCTTCCTATAGAAGCAGAAAGCCAGGATACAGCTTTGAGGATCTTCTCTACATTAAATGATCGTGGATTACCACTCTCTGATGCTGATATTTTTAAGGCACAGTTCTATAAATATTATACAAAGAAGGGCGAAAAGGATAATTTCATAAAGCGCTGGAAAGCCCTTGAAGAACAGACTTCAAAGATTTTCCACCCAATTAGTGGAACTCCAATGGACGAACTGTTTACTCGTTATATGTACTATGAAAGAGCTTGTCAGTAAATAAAATCTTCTACAACAGAAGCTCTTCGTAAGTTCTATGAAAAAGATAGTTATGCGCTGCTTAAAAAAGATAAAACTCTTGATGATTTGGAATCTCTTTGCGATTTCTGGAATGATGTTTCTAATCAGGATAAAGAAAGATTTAGTGATTCTGTTCTTAGACGTCTTTATGTTTTGAATTATGCACCTAATGGTATGTGGAATTATTTTACATCAGTTTATTTTATGCAGAATAAAGATGCAAACGGAAAACTAGATGATGCAAAATTCTGTGCTTCCCTAACAAAAATTACAGCATTCATCTTGGCATATGCACTTACAAATCCTGGTGTAAATGCACTGCGAACTCCTGTTTATGCTGAAATGGTTAATTTGATAGAAGGAAAAGATATTGAATTTGCAGACTTTAAGTTTGAACCAATTACTGTAAAATCAATGTTCAATAATTACTATTTCAGCAATGCACGTCCAATTACTAAGTCTATGCTTACCTGGTGGGCTTTTCATGATGATAATCAACCTTTGCTTTCTTTGGAATCTGTTTATGAAATTGAACATATTTTTGCAAGAAAGAGACAAGAAAATGAAAGTTCACTTTCAAATTCTAATAAACTTGAATCACTTGGAAATAAAATACTTCTTGAAAAAAAGATTAATATTCGTGCTTCTGATTATAGATTTACCGATAAGAAGAAGTATTACGAAGGCTTTACAAATGATAAAGGTCAGTATAAAGAAGGAACAAAAATTGTTGAACTTAAAGGTTTTGCAAAGAATAAAGCTGATTATACAGAATCAGATATTGATTCAAGACAAGAATCGATAATTGATACTTTTGTTGATTTCTTGAAGCAGAATAATTTGACAAAGTAGAGGTAACAATATGAACCAAAAGGAACAAGCAGATTTTAATGAAATTTCAAATAGAATTAATAAAGTAAAAGATTATTTGAATGATAGAAATACTTCTTATTCAATTTCAGAACTTGGAAATATGATTGAAGATTTTATTACAGTAAAAGATTCGCTTGGAAATCTTGGTTCAATTATTAACTTTCTGACTTTGCAAAAAGCAAAATTGTTTCTAGAAAAAAAGTTTAATCAAGAATTATCAGAATTAGGCATTTTAGCATTTTATGAATACACTCGATTTCATGACGAGAAATACTATCAAAGTCTTATTAATGTTTCTGGTAATATAAAATCTTTATTAGATAATCATAAATCTCTTTTAAATCCATTATATGATGAACATATTATTGAAGTATGTCTTGCCAGTTATGTTTTACTTGTTGCTGGTGAAAGAGAGTACTTGAAAAATTGGTTATATAAATCATTTGATCATATTATTTATGCTTGTACTGTTCTTAGAAAATACTATCCTACTTGTAAAAACAATTTCTATGATTTGTTATATGAATCAAAAGGAAATCAAAAAGAGTATCTATGCTCATCAACATTATTCTTTTACTATTTAGAATTAGCTTGTTTAATAAAAGATAATGACTTATATAGTTTTGTTTATGATAAGACTATGGAACATTTCTCAGAAACAGCTATACAATTCTGGTTTCCAGATTCTACTACAGAAGAAAGTATTTATATTAGAAATGCAGGTTATTCCAGTGGTTTTAGTTTTGTATGTAATCCACTTCCTAAAACATTAAAAGAAATGGACGACATTATAAATACAAAAAAGGAGAAAGAAATTTCTTGTAAAGATTTCTCGTGTTTCAAAAATAGTTTTACAGATTTATTGTTTATAAGCAATCGGCATTTTAGAACCCCAATTATTCCTGACTCTTTACGAGTCTTAAAAACGATTTTGGATTCAAGGAGGGAGAAACAGGATCAAACTAAAAGCAATTAAGAATAAATTTATGATAATAGGCGGATTTCACCAAGATATATTAAAATTAGATTTAGTTTATAAGCTTTTTTCTTTTCAAAAAGAATAAATAGTGAAACTGCTAGAGGAAATACAAAAGTAAAGATAGAAATAGTACTGAGTGGCGTTGATATTTTAGATAATTCTTCAATATTTTTAGCAAATAAAAAAATCAAACTGAATAATCCTACATTTTGTACTCCTTCAAATAAAAACGAACAACGATTATCAAATTTTGATTTCTCAAGGAATAAATACTCCTTAAAAGTAAATAACAATTTAGGATCGCTTGTATTTAGTTTTTCAATTAATTTTCCTATTTTGGACTTTGTTTTTTTATACTTATTAAAATCTTGCAATATTGAATGTGCTGAAACCTTTTGAGATTTATAAAAGTGTTTTGAAGTACATATGAAACCTGTAATAACATAAATTATCTGAATAGCAGAGGAAACAATAAAAACTATCATAGAAATTGTTTCAAATAGTTTCTTTTCTATCATAATTACGGCCACAATCTCAAAGACAAGTGGAATAAATGTAAAAATAATCACAGGTATAAAGTCTTTAAATTTAAATGATATATTCGTTTTATCTTTTCCTAAAATCTGCTCGATTAATGATATCAAATCTTTATCCATAATCTTACCCCTTAATAACATCCCCATTAATCTTATCTTTTACACTTTCACGCAATTTACTAAACTTCTTCCATTCAATAATTTTATAATGCTGTAAGATTCCTAATACAACTGGAGTAGCAATCTGCAGGCTTTCGCTTATCTGATACAGGCGGTCCAATGTAAAATAATGTCGATACTGAGTTCCCAGATTAAGAATCTCATCTGTGCGCAAAAGTTCAGAGGCTTTTGCATCTGCTTCTATTTCTAATTCTGAACTTGCATTTGAATCCATATCATCAAGACAACCTTTTGCTAAATGATCAAAATGAAGAAGAATATGTGCGATTTCATGAGCAAGTACAAACCAGAAATTGTCGACTCTATCATAACGGGCTGTGTATACAATAAAAGGATTATTACCGATTGTAAAAGCCGCACCGTCTAGATATGTTTTCTGAAGATGACTTAAAACAAAAAAGCCGACACCACAGGAATGTAAATCTGAAATTATTTTGTTTATTCCGTCTTTTTGTAATGTGTAAGCACAGAGATTTTCTGCAATTGTCTCCAATCCAGCTTTATTGAATGCAGGAAGAGATTCTTTTTCTGCATAGATTTTTGCAAACTGGTACCATACATTACAATATGTAAGAGTATAATCATAGTCAAATTTTGTCTGGCGGGCACAAAACTTCATTGAATCTGTTTGTGGAATAATTTTTTCGTCCCCAAAAATACGTTTTCGTTCAGCGTCTATTCCACAAACAGTTGAAACATCATTTTCAAACCAGCCTTTTTTCTTCATTTCAGATACAGGCATCAGTTTTCTAAACTCTGCTTTTGCATATGTAAGTTCTTTCTTGTCTGAAGGTTTTTCTTCAAGCTTTCTAAGCTGATATTTCGCATCAAGATTCAACCACATTTCTGCAGAGGTTGAAAATGTCTTGCCCAAAAGTTCGGCGGTTTCTGGTGTAATGGCCTGCTTATTATTCAAAATGAGATTTACGCTTTTTAATGATAATCCTAAGATTTCTGCAAGATCATCCTGCTGCCAGCCAAGTTCTTCCATTGCATCTTTAATGATGTCTCCAGGTCCTGGATTATAAAAAGGCTTTAATGTTTCGGACATGTTCTTAGTCTCCATAATGTTTTGTTAAATCATAAAGGCCAATAATGCCGATTGTGCATTCATTATTGGTCCACTCAATTTCCATTTCCAAACGCCAAGTCCTATCCATGCGCATAGAATATCTCTTATTCCCTTCAAGATGTTCGAAATTATATGAGGGAAATTTCCATACATCTTGAATTACTGTAGCAGCTGATAATACATCGACAGCACGAACAAGTTTCTTTGCAACCTGCATAGGGACTGTTTTATATTTTTTTGAGGAGCCAGTCTGATATAAAAGTTTTAATTCATCAGTAAGAAACTTTACTTCCATGTATTACCTTAAGTGTAATATATAATATATCGGTTTGTTTTGAATTGTCAATAATAAAAAGAAGTCTAAGGTAATATCAGATGGTTCTGTTTCGCAAAAACGAGTTTCTTTTGTTTTTGCGAAATGAGATTTACCCATACCCTTTTTCCAAATCCCGTGCTAAAATTATACTAATAAACCTTTCATGGGAAAAAAAGAGAATGTCCGATTACAATGAAGAAGCCTATGAAAATGCCTTGATTGAACTGTTTCAGAATATGGGATGGGAGCATGTATATGGGCCGGACATTGACCGCGACTGGCATTCTCCGCTTTATGATTCTGTTCTTGAAGATTCTATCCGCAGACTGAACCCAAAGGCTGCTCCTGCTGCAATTGATGAAGCGCTCCTCAAACTCCGACATTTTGAAAATGCTGAACTTAAAAAGAAGAATGCCGTTTTTATGGAATACCTGCAGAATGGTATTGAGGTAAGTTATCATGAAAACGGTGAAAACAAATCGGCCATCATTTATATTGCAGATTTTGAAAATGCCGGAAAGCCTGGCGACAAGAACTCTTACATCGTTGCAAATCAGTGGACATTTATAGAAAACTCAAACAAGCGACCTGATATTCTGCTTTTCTTGAACGGACTTCCTGTCTGTCTTTTTGAATTAAAGTCTCCTAGTCGAGAGCAGACTGATGCAAGCGAAGCTTATTCCATGGGCGTTCCCGTCTGCTGTAGCAGACGGTCGGGCTATTCGCGGTTCCGCTATCGCTCCATTGCCTAAAGGCAACGGCTTCGCCGCCGCTACTATCCCTAACGCTTTTTAATCATCGTCCAAGTCATAATAGTCTTCATTATCTAAGCTTTTATCATTTTCTTTGCCAAGCATAAAACAAATCATATCATAAGCAGCAGATTGTTTTGCGGCAGATTTTGTGTATTCTTCGCCGATTCCAGCTTGTTTGTAACCATCCCAATCTTCGTATTCTTTGATAAAACATTTGCAACGCCAAACTTGATTTCCATCGTCATCAGGTGAAACGGAACAATTCAATTCGGGCTTTGAAATAAATTTCTTCAAATACAAAGTATTGAGTGTTTGAACTGCTGTCTCAGGAGTTGCCTTTTGCGCAATTTGTTCAATTTTGTATTTCTGCAGAAAATCGATAGTTTTTTTTGCAGCATCCATTTTTGCAGAGATTTCGGAATTTCCTTCGCCATTAAAAGTTTTGATATTCGACAGATTATAAATGCCCAAGCCTTGATTATAACTAGTTGAGTTCGTTGAAAAATTTAATTCAACTTCACATCTGAAAGGTTGATTGTTTCCATAAGATTTCTGATAAACAGAAAACTTTGGTTTGGTAATTCCTAAATCATCACAAGAGTCATAGAGTGTAGTTACATAATTTTCATTGAAATCCAACATTCCCCACATTGCCTTGCATGATTTTTCAATTTGTTTGAAATCCCAATTAGAATCAACGGCGATTGCTCCGATAATTGCCTCAAATAAATCACAGCGAACTTTCTCATTGCGCCAGACTTCGTTTTTCTCATCGCTATTTCCAAGCAGAAGATAATCGTCCAAATCAAGCATATCTATACAATGTGCTAATGCCGACTTGTTCACATAGTTCGCACGGATTTTTGAAAGTTCAGCTTCGTTTTTCTTTGAATAAAAGAAATCGTCCGTGTAAGTTTGTGGAACGGTACTGTACGAATCATAGAGCCATTTTGTCATTACGGTATTTACACCTTGGTCACCATACAGTTCAAGGATTTCATTATCTTCATAGCCGTCATGTTCTTGTGCAAATGACTTCCGAGTAAAAGCCTGCACAAGAAGTTTTGTGTGATAGCGGAATTGATATGAAATTTTTTCTTCAATTGTTTTTTGATTTTCTAAGATGTAGTTAACATCATCAGTTGTCATAAAGACCTCCAAAAATAAATATGGAGGCACTGAAAAGTGTTCTTATATGCGAGAAAATATAACAACACTGTCCATCAATACAGATTCATTAAAACGAAGATAATGTGAAAAGTTCTTCAGCACAAGAAGCAATTCATCTATAACCATTTTAAAACACTGTGTTGGTTTAAGTGCCTTTTAAGACAAAATAATATTGAGGAAAGAGAATGTCAATATATAATTTGTTCTTCAATGGTAAAGGAACACAAGAGACTTGAAGCTGCCTTCTTTGAATCTGTCCGCGTTCTTGTGATGCGTATCTTGTACAATCCATCTGGTAAGAAATTCTCTCTTAAAGAAATCAACGACCGCATAAACGAACTTCTCAAGCAGTCTGTAAAATCAGATGGCGTTATAAATCTTTTCTCTGATGTTGGCAAAAAAGTAAATCTCTTTGACCCAACCTTCCTCGAAGACATCTCCAAAATGAAAGAAAAGAACCTCGCTGTAGAACTTCTTAAAAAACTCATTGATGAACAGGTAAAACTTTACAAGCGTACAAACCTTGTAAAATCAGAAGCCTTCAGCGAACTTATCCAACAGTCACTGAACCGCTACCTAAACGGCATGTTCACATACGAAGAAGTTATTCAGGAACTTTTGAAGCTTGCAAAAGAAATGTTACATGCAAGCGAAGAAGGAAACAAGCTTGGCCTCACCTATGAAGAACTGGCCTTCTATGATGCGCTCACAAAACTAGAAGCCGTAAAAGACTTCTATTCAAACGAACAGCTTGTAAAGATGACACGCGAGCTCACAGAAACATTGCGCCAAAGCCAGACAATCGACTGGCAGAAAAAAGAAACGGCCCGATCCAACATGCGCTGTATCGTAAAACGTCTTTTGAAAAAATACCGCTATCCGCCAGAAGGACAGAAAGCAGCCCTTGCGACTGTTATCAGTCAGTGCGAACTCTGGACAGATAATGTTGCAGATTATGATGGATGAGAAAAAAAACATCCTATCTTATAATTCTGACTATGGGAATATTGAAAATCAGGCAAAGAATCCAAACTGATAACAATAAAAACTTCTGAAAGTAATACATCTGTATTTTTTACTTGATTTATCTGCAAAATCCATAAGCACTCACAAATTTCAGCTTCCTTGCTATGACGGATTTTCATTTCTTGTCAATCTGTTGATTAAACTGCCTTTTTTCATTAATATTGAATCGAACCCCGGTCAAGTGCGTCTGGGGTTTTAATTTTAAATAAGGTTCCAACTGAGTGTAGAATGATAGATAAAGAAAAACTTCGAGAATCGGTAGAAATGTTTTTGACGGCTATTGGGGAAGATCCTAAACGGGAAGGGCTTAGGGAAACTCCGGATCGTGTTGCTAGAATGTGCGAGGAGCTTTTTTCCGGGCTGGACAGCAGTGCGTCTGAGGTTTTGAGTCGGGTTTTTACTACAGAAAAGCCAGGTCTTGTAATCGAAAAAGACATTAAATTCTATTCTATGTGTGAACATCATCTTCTGCCGTTCTTTGGTACTGTAAGTATTGCCTATTCGTATGAAAATAAAGTTGTGGGACTAAGCAAGCTTGCCCGCACGGTGGAAGTTTTTGCCCGCCGCCCACAGATTCAGGAAAATATGACAAGTCAGATTGCTGATGCAATTATGAAAGACCTTACTCCGAAAGGTGTTATGGTAATTGTAAAGGCAGAACACATGTGCATGTCTATGCGCGGAGTAAGAAATCCTTCTGCCCTTACTGTTACTGTGGCAACCCGAGGCTGTTTTGAAGATGATTATAATCTTCAGGAGCATGTTTTAAACAGACTGGGGATTTAAAATAAATAAAGTCGAGTTCGAAGGTCGTCTTAAACGTTTTTGGAACTCGACTTTTTGTTCATCCTCAAGGTTTGTTTATTTTTTGCTTGTCTTAAGGGCTTTTATTCGTTCTACTAATGTAGGATGATTGTAATTCCAGAGTACATATAGTTTGGGAGGAAGAAGTTCGTTCAGGTTTTCGCTGTTCAGCTTAATCAGGCCGGAAATAAGTGCGTCCGGGGAGCCTGTAAGTTTGGCGCTGAATGCATCTGCCTGGTATTCGTCGTGGCGAGAGCTTGAATTTACAACAGGGGAAAGAATTTCGCTCAAAGATTCCGCTACAAGAGAAGCAAGAAAAAGCCCTATAAACTGAATTGATTCAACAGGAACATCTGCAATTGCAAATCCAAATCCCGTGTAGATAGAAGTTCCGTGTGCAATGCGGAAAAGTATGTACATTATAACAAGTTCCAGCGGAAGCATTATGCACATTTTCCTTGTGATATGATGCATTTTGTAATGTCCGAGTTCATGTCCAAGTACGGCAACAAGTTCGTCTGTGGTAAGCTGTTTTATCAATGTGTCGTAAAGAACAATTCGTTTTGATTTTCCAAGTCCGCCGAAATATGCGTTTGAATGTCCGCTCCTTTTTGAGGCGTCCATTACAAAAATTCCGCTTGATTTGAATCCCAGGTTTTTCATCAGTGCTGAGATTCTTTCTTTTAATTCGCCGTTTTCCAGCGGAGTAAATTTGTTGAACATAGGTGCAATTACCAGTGGGTAAAGTACCTGAAGAATAAGTGTAAGCGCAAACATTACGCATACAAGGAAAACCCACCAACTGCCTGGAAACTTTACTAATACTAGAATCATTGCAAAAATAAGGATTGCGGCAAGAACTGTAGAAAGCGCAAGTCCTTTGAGCTGGTCAGAAATCCACATTTTTATCGTCATATTTGAAAAACCGAATTTCTTTTCGATGTTGAATTCGCTGATTAAGTCAAATGGAACGGAAAGAATTGAAGCGGGAATGCCTGCGCATATAAAGAAAATCAATGCGCAGAAATATGAAGAGAACAGATCAGAAGGAAATCCTGTAAGTCTGCAAGTCATGTTAAAAAGCCACGGATAATAACCTGAAAAAACAAGGATGAGCGTAAGTGCCAGACTGCAGATTGATCGTGGAATCCAGAAAAAATACTTTGCGTTTTCGTATGCGCTGATTTTGGCAAGTTTTTCTGTGTCGAATACAGCCGCTTCTGCTATGCCGTTAAGTTCTTCCGGCAGTTTTCCGCTGTTCTTTATGCGCGCACGCATGTCAATGAATTCAAGCAGGTGATTTATTGCGAAACTTATAAGTGTTCCGGCTATAAAGATTTTGATAAAAAGATTTGATAAAACGATATTTGTCATGGAGACATTATAGCATAAAGAATAAAGTTTATAAATCTGCAATGTAAATTGCTTACTCTATTGCAAAGTGAAAAAAAATAGCTTCCAGTCGAAAATGCCTTTCAAAATCGCCCGCTAGAGGGCTACACGCTATTGTGCCTTGGAACTATATTAATTGCCGCTTACGCGGCAGCTCAATAGAGTGTTTTTGAAAGACATTTCCTCCTTCGTGCTATTTTTTTTCTAGTTTTAATGTGCATAAAATTCGCATTTGTTTTGTAAACTTATTTATGCTTCAAGCGCCTTGATCAATTCCGGCAGGGCTTTTTCGAACTTTACGCCGTACCAGTGGTCTTTGTCCGGGATTGTCTGTTTGATTGATTCTACTGTAAAGTCTGCGGCAATTTTTGCGGCCTGGATGGCGGTTTTTCCTCTTAAGAGGGCGCCGGCAAATGCAGAGGAATAGACATCGCCTGTTCCGTGCATTGCTACGTTAAGTCTTTCTGTAAAGTAAAAATCAATGTCGCTTCCGTTGTAAACAGAAACGCCGAGTTTGCCTTCTTCAAAGCTTACTCCTGTAAGAATTACGTTCTTTGCTCCAAGTGCGTGCAGTTCCTTTGAAAGCTGGATGATGTAATCCTTTGTGTAGCCGCTGGCAACATATTCTTTTCCTAATAGCAGGGCAGCTTCCGTCAAATTTGGTAATATGTAGTCAGCGTTTTTGCATAGTTCTGCCATTTTTGATGGAAAATCATCTTTAAAGCCCGGATAGAGCTTTCCGTTGTCGGCCATTGCAGGGTCTACAATTCTAAGTGCTCCTGGACGTGCAGTTTCATTCATAATTTCAAGAATGTAAGGAATCTGTGGTTCTGTAACGTAACCGGTGTAGAACGCATCAAAATCAACGTGTTCTTTTTTCCAGCGTTCAAGGATAGAAGGCATTTCTTCTGTAAGATCCCTGAATGTCCAGCCGCTGAATCCCGGTGCTGTATGATTGGAAAGAAGTGCTCCCGGTAAAATGCCGGCTTCAATTCCGCATGCAGAAATAATTGGCAGTGCAACTGTTAATGAACACTGTCCCACGCATGAAATATCCTGAATAGTAAGAAGTCTTTTGTCCATCTGATTCTCCTTATCCTGAATGTCGAGTTTGATGTTTTCTACAAATTCATTTAATATTTCGAACTCGCCATTCATACTTATCAACGTTGATGTTCATAAGATAAGAAGTTTCTGATTATATGTATATACGCAATTTGAGTAAAAATATATAATACCAGATAAATGATAACGGTCAATTTTGATGAAAGGGGAGAGCGAGGGCTCTGCGAATATCTTTATTCTTCCATTAAAAATCAAATTTTGGAAGGAATTTTAAGAGCCGATGAAAAACTCCCGTCAAAGAGGAGTCTGGCTTCTCATCTTGGAATAAGTGTGATTACGGTGCAGAACGCATACGGCCAGCTTATTAGCGAAGGATATATTTATTCAATAGAAAAAAAAGGTTTTTTTGTAACAGACATTTTGCTTGAAAATGCGGATTCTGGTTTTAATCAATCCGAAAATGAAAATTTTGAAAAGACTGGGCTGTCAGGAAGTTCAGTTTTTATTACTGCGTCTGAATCCCATAAGGTTCAGGACTCCGGTCATTCATCTCCTTTTACTTCGTTAAGTGAAAGAGATTATTTTACAGATTTCAGAAGTAATTCTACAAGTTACGAAAAATTTCCATTCAGCCTTTGGGCGCATACCATGCGCAAGGTATTAAATTCCGGCGATGAAAAGCTGCTTCAGCGGGTAGGAGTAAAAGGCATTTATGAATTGCGCCGTTCAATAGCTGATTATCTTAGAGAATTCCGCAATATGAATGTAAAGCCGGAACAGCTTGTAATAGGAGCCGGAACAGAAAGTCTTTATTCTATGGTTGTTCAGCTTTTAGGGCAGGACAAGATATACGCTGTAGAAAATCCGGGATACCATAAGGTAGAGGGTGTTTTCAGAATGAACGGTGCAGGCACAAAGCCTGTAATGATTGATTCACAGGGAATAAATCCCGCGGAGCTTGAAAAAATATGTGCCGATGTTGTTCATGTTTCACCGGCACACCATTTTCCGACTGGTATTGTTATGCCGGTAAGGCGTCGTCAGGAACTGCTTGCATGGGCGGAATCTGCACCGAACCGTTTTATAATCGAAGATGATTATGACAGTGAATTCCGTTTTAACGGGAAACCGCTTCCGACTTTGCAGAGTGCAGATAAGGGCGGACGGGTGATATATATTAATAGTTTTTCTAAGACGCTTGCACCGTCGTTCAGAATGAGCTATATGGTCCTGCCGAAAAAACTTTTGGCGGAATTTGATGAAAAATTCGGCTTTTATTCATGTCCGGTAAGTGCCTTTGAGCAGTATACTCTTTCCGAATTTATCCGAGATGGCTTTTACGGAAAGCATATTATCAGAATGAAGAATTTTTACAGAAATCTAAGGAATGAACTTATCCGGGCTCTGGAAAACAGCCAGATTTCTAACAAAATGATAATAAAGGAAGAAGAGGCCGGGCTGCATTTTTTGCTTTCTGTAAAAGGCACAGAGTCTTCTGATGAGTTACAGAACAAGATTCAGAAAAAAAATATAAATTTGCCTTTGCTGAGGGATTTTTACTACGGAACTCCGCCAGATGACATTGAAAATATTTTTGTAATTAATTACAGCGGAATCAGAAAGGAACGCATTGCTGAAACCGTAAAGAGACTAGAAGATGTTTTGATGTAACTCAAAATATGTGCACCGTTGTCTTTTTGGCTTATAAATGATAAAACTTTTTTCATGCTTTTTTCTTATCTTATTGTTTGTCCTCTGGTTTTTGCGGCCGGCTTTGTTGATGCAATTGCGGGTGGCGGCGGACTTATTACTTTACCGGCTTATATTCTTGCAGGACTGCCGGTTCACAATGCAATAGCAACAAATAAAGTCAGTTCCAGTATGGGCTCTACAGCCGCAACCATAAAATATGCCAGGAGCGGTTTTGTAAACTGGAAGACAGCTCCGTTCTGTGCTGTTTTTTCCTTCTGCGGTTCAGGAATTGGTTCAAATCTGGCTCTGCTTATACCTGCAGACATTTTTAAGGTGATAATGCTGGTTTTGCTCCCGCTGATTGCTTTTTATGTTCTTAAATCAAAAACGTTTGAAACTGACAGGGAGCCATATTCCCTGAAAAAAACGATTGCAATCTGTATCTTGATTGCATTTATGATTGGAATGTATGACGGTTTTTACGGGCCGGGAACGGGAACTTTTCTGCTTCTTCTGCTTACGGTTTTTGCCCATGTTTCTTTAAATGAAGCTGCCGGTACAACGAAAATAATTAATCTTACCGCAAATTACGCAGCTCTTGCAGTTTTTCTTTATAACGGTAAGGCCCTTATTCCGCTTGGACTTACAGCCGGTTTATTCAGTATGGCCGGAAATTATCTGGGAGCAACGGCATTTACCAAAAAAGGAGCAGCTTTTGTCCGTCCTATGATAATTCTGGTTCTGATACTTTTTTTTGCAAAGTTGATTTATGAACTGTGGCTTAAATAAAAAAAACGTTGTCTATATAAAGAACCGATTACGGTGGTTGAGCTTGTCGAAACTACCGTAATAAACGAACCTTATTAGACAACGCCTTTTTTTATAGCAGTAAAAGCTTAGTTCTTTGCTCTTTCTACGAATGAACCGTCGCGTGTGTCAATAACGATTCTTTCACCGTCGTTGATGAAGAGTGGAACGCGTACTTCGATTCCTGTATCAAGTGTAGCTGGTTTAAGTGATTTTCCTGATGTATCGCCTTTTACGCCTGGTTCACAGTAAGTGATTGTGCGTGTAACGTTTACTGGAAGTTCAATACCAACCGGCTTGCCTTCGTAGAATGTAAGTTTAACTTCAAGATCATCTTCTGGAGTGATGTATCCGGCATAGTCGCCAAGATTTTCTTTTGGAAGTTCGAACTGTTCGTAAGATTCCTGATCCATGAAAACGTATGTTTCACCGTCAATGTAAGAAAGTTTTGTTACGTGGAAGTCAAGGTCTACTTCGTCGAATTTTTCGCCTGCATCGATACCAAGATCCATTGTTGATTTTGTAACAAGGTTCTGTACGCGAAGGTTTGTAACCATACCAGCACGACCAGAGCGCTGACCAAGCATCTTCTGAACGATGAGTGGGTTACCTTCGTACATGAAGGCTGTTCCAACTTTCAGCTGTGATGTCATTAACATAATATATAACCTCAAAAATAAAGTTTCAAAAATTGCGTAGCTCGCAGATTCTTCTATTATAAACAATGTTGAGATAAAAGTCATTACTTTGAAGCGTAGAAACTGATTTTTTGTGTTTTTATGTATTAGAATCTTTGCTATGCTGCGTATTGTTTATGCCCGATTAACATGCTATTCTTTTTTTATGAAGATTATTTCCTGGAATGTGAACGGTATTCGTGCCGTAGAAAAAAAAGGTTTTATTGACTGGCTTTTAAAAAGTGGTTCTGATGTTGTGTGCATTCAAGAAACAAAAGCTAATCCGGCACAGCTTTCTGAGTCTCTTTTGAATCCTGTTTCAGAAGATGGCAGCATTTCCTATAAATCATATTTTTCCAGCGCAAAAAAGGCCGGCTATTCAGGTACGGCTGTGTATTCAAAAACTGAACCTGACGGCGTGGAAATAATGGGTGATGACCGTTTTGATGATGAAGGCCGCGTTACGATTGCTAAATTCGGGAAAACGGCCGTTATTTCTGCGTATTTTCCGAACAGTCAGGATGCGGGGGCCAGACTGGATTACAAACTTGCATTCTGCGAGGCAATGCTAAAAAAATGCAATGAGCTTGTAAGCCAGGGATTTAATATCGTTCTGTGCGGTGACTATAATATCGCTCACAAACCGATTGATCTTGCAAATCCAAAATCAAATGAGCACAATGCCGGCTATCTTCCGGAAGAACGTGCCTGGATGGATGAATTTACAGCAGCCGGTTATGTAGACACTTTCCGGCATTTTTGCAGTGAACCAAATCAGTACACCTGGTGGAGCTACCGCTTTCATGCCAGGGAAAAGAATATCGGGTGGCGTATTGACTATCAATGTGTAAATCCGGGATTTATTGGAAACGTAAAATATTCAAAAATACTTGCGGATGTAACGGGAAGCGATCATTGTCCTATAGAGATAGGGATAACTGAATAGATAAGAATTGGTGTTCAAGAAGTTTGTACTTAAAATTGTCTGCCGTATCGCCGAAATACGTTTGATTTGCCATGGCTGAGTCAGGAAGTTTTTATATTCTTCCTTCAGGGTGGTTTATTGCCCGTATTTCGGTTATTTTTCAGGAATTTTATGTATTCTAAAAATACAAAATCTGATTAAAAGGCTTATTTTAGTCGGCAAGTTTTTTTTCGATGTTTTTCTTGGCTTTTTTTGCGCTTTTCGAAACGTCTTTTTTTACCTTTTTGGCTTCTTTCTTTATGTCTTTTCCGACTTTTTTCGCTTCTTTAGAAACATCGTCGGCAATTTCTTTTGCTGTGTCAGCAACGGTTTCTGCGGCATCGCTTACAGTTTCTTTAATTGAACTATCTTTTGCGAATAATGTTCCCGAAAGAATAAGTGCGGAAAAAACAATGCATAAAATCTTTTTCATGATTAACCTTCCTTTTCTTTAGTATATCAAAATTGAAAATTTTTTGTAGTATTTGTAAGTGTCCGTCCTGCGTTTTGTGCATATTCATGGGAATAATGCGGACAGTAAATCTGGCTCCTCTTAAAAAGTTTTGCTTTCTTCTATGAATTCCAAAAGATGAGTTGCAAGGTCTCCGTTTTTTAAAAGCGAAGCGGAAAAATCGGCGAAGCCTAGCTTCAGGTCGCTGTAAGCCCTTAAAAAGCCATAAAGAGAATCTTCTAAATCGCGGGCGCTTGCGTTTGTGGTGTTGTAAATCTGCCAGCAGCGTTCTACATGCTCAAAGTCCTGCGGTGCAAAATGAGGTCTCATGCGCTCCAAAAGAGCCTGCACCTTTACCAGCTGGTATTCTTCTGTCTGCGGATAGGCGTGCCATACAAAAGGAACTCCGCAAAGGCAGGCCCTGCTAAGGCTGTCTTCGCCGCGTATAAACAGAAGTGGCGTGCGGGTAAGAAGGGAATCCCATTCAGTCTGTGGTAAAAAATTCAGTTCTGTAAGCGTAAAGAGCTGTTTGCCGGCAGAAACTTTTGAGTCAGCACATTTTGTATATGCATTCAAGAAGGATTCGTAACCTGCGCCTCTTGCTAAAAGCACATTCAGCGCGCCGTTTGCCTTTTCTTTGTTAAACTTTTGCAGTGCGCGTACGGCAGGCGTCCAGTCTCTCGGATAGCTGAAGAATACGGCGTTAAAACTTTCTTTTGATTCAGCTGAAGGTGAACCGCCGTTTGTGCATTCAGCGTGCACCCCTGCGGCTATACTTTTAGAGTCAATTCTGCATCCTCGCGCATTCAACGATTCCATGAACGGCTTGTCTAGAATCAAGCCGCTTGTTTTTTGAGTAAATCCCGGCATAAAGTTTACTTTCTGCACGCGGGCACTTCTTGTAAGGCTTTTTAGTTTATGGAAAGTTTCTGCATAATCTTCTGCGGTTAAATAGTCCAGCATGATTATGTGAACTACGTCCGGCACTTTTTCTGTAAAAAGCAGTGTTTCAAGCCAGTCCGGGCGGCCGCACTGAAAACACTCTATTATTATGCGCGGCTGTTTTTTTCTGAATGCGTTAAGACAGGTTGTTCCGGCATTCCAGTTGTAAATCTGCCAGCCGTTTACGGTCTGCTCTTCTTTTGCCGGGTCAATCTGTGGGCAAAGCAGCCGGAACGATTCAAGGTTATCGGCAATGATGCGCAGATTCAGTTTTGGGGGCGTTGCGGGGGAAGAATCGTCCCCCGCAGAAGGGGTAGGAGGCAACGAAGTGCCGACGAGGGGAAGGCTTTCCCCTCCTTTAGAAATGTCTGTCAGTGCGCGGGCTAAACGGTAAACAACGCCAATGTCGCCGAAATTGTCTACAACCTTGCAGAGAAGGGTGATGTCTAAAACTGAATCCATACTGTTAGTTTATTGAATTTATTACGTTTCTTCTATATTATAAGAATAAGAGAAAGGAGGGGAAAGCCTTCCCCTCGCTTCAAACCTGCGGTTTTACGCTACCCCTTCTCCTAGGGGAGACGCAACAAGTTGCGATAGCCTAAAACCCCGGTTAATTTTTTACAGGAGTCCGTCATTATGGAAAAACTTAAGATTCTTTTAGCTAAAGGCCGCATTTATGAGTCGGTTTATGAACTTTTAAACGATGTTGGTATTTCCATTCATTTGCCGGACAGAACATATTTTCCTACAACTAATCAGGATGACCTTGCTTTTCAGGTTGTAAAGCCGCAGATTACAAGTGCGTTGCTTGCTCAGAACAAGGCTGACGTTGGTTTCAGCGGTAAGGATTGGGTTTACGAAAACGGTGTTCAGGATGATGTTGAAGAAATTATGGATCTGGGATTTGACCCGGTTCGCATTGTTGCTGCTATTCCAGAAACTAAGGATTATGATGCGCTTTTGAAGGAAAAGGTTACTATTGCAACTGAATATCAGGCGCTTACAAAAAAATACATTGAATCAAAGAAGATTGATGGAACTATTTTCCGCACTTGGGGAACCAGCGAAGGTTTTGTTCAGGACAATGACGAAGCTTTGGCTCAGATTCTTATCGATAATACTTCTACCGGTTCTTCTTTGCGCGCTAACCGCCTTAAGATTGTAGATACATTGATGGAATCTTCTACAAGAATGTATGCGTCTAAGGCTGCTATGGCTGATCCTGCAAAAAAGCAGAAAATCATGGAACTTAAGATGCTTTTTGAAGCTGTACTTGCTGCGCGCAGCCGCGTAATGCTTGAAATGAATGTTTCTAAAGCAAACTTTGACGCTTTGATTAAAGGCATTCCTTCTATGAAGAGTCCGACTGTTTCTCCTTTGTTCGGTGACGATGGCTACGCTGTAAAAATCGCTGTAAAAAAGAGCGAAGTTCCAACCCTTTTGCCAAAGCTCCGCACTCTTGGCGCAACAGACATTCTGGAATACGAGCTTAGAAAGGTAATTAAATAATAGAAAAGGCTGCGTTGAAAGCAGTTTATGAAGTTCAAAAGGACTGATGCATTTGCTTTGTGTTGGTAAAGTGCGTCGGTCTTTTTTTTGTTTGAGCTGGCAGGCTTGCGGCATATAGCAGATAGATTATAAAAAAGTGATTTAGAAGGAAATGAAATATGGAATCCTTTGAGCAGTTTAAAAATCGTATTTTTTCATTTGAAAAGAAGGAATTGTCGCTTGAAATAGAGGACTTTTCTTTAATGCCTAAACTTTCTGAAAAGGTTTCCGAAGACGGAAGTTTTAAATCATTTTATGGTGATACAACGGTTTTTGATTTGGATATAAAAACAAAGAAGAAAATCAACAGTTTTGTTGAAAAATTGTATGACGGAAATCTGCCGTTTTTAGCAGAAAGAATAAAAGAATCAACATTTCATATAACCTTGCATGATTTGAGCAATTCCGTGTCTTTAAGCACCGTTGCAGAAGAATGCTTTTTGAACGAAATTACTTTAAGAAAACTGACAGATGGAAAGAGTATAAATAAAAAGATAAAGTTTAAAACTACATTTGCTTTTAATATGGTAAATACATCTTTGGTTCTGGGCGTAGTTCCAAAAACGGAAAAAGATTATATCAGTCTGATGGAATTATATTCGGTTGTTGATAAAGTAAAAATCTTACCGTATTGTTTGACTCCTCATATTACTTTAGCTTATTATAGACCTGTAAAAACTGAAAAATCTGAAATAGAAAAATTAAAACAGCTTGTAAGTGAGTTCAATCAGGACAATTTTGATATTACTGTTAGTACAAAAAATCTCTATTATCAGAAATTTGAATCTATGAATGATTATATGTCTGTATTTTCATTTACCGGGCTCTAAGCTGCTACAGGAAGTTCTTGTCATGAAAGCATAGTCCGTAGATTTTCTTGGTAGTAAAATTATGCTGGAACAATTTGAAGAACAAAATATGCCTCTTTTAGTCGACCGCGTTTTTCCGATGTGGAAAGTTGATTGCAAGGGGGATTCTTTTAACCGTCTCTATGTAGAGATGATTATCCGCACGAACATGCATGAAAATAAGATGCAGTTCCAGATGAGCGGAAAAAACGGCGGTTCCAGCGGAAAGTTAAAAGCAATCTGTTTTGGTGCAAAAATTAATGATACGCGGAATGATAAATGGTATAAAAAAACGCTTGAATCTTTGTCTTTTGGAGACCGCGATATTTTAGAAAACGGGCGGCGGTATCTTATTCGAATGGATGAAAAGACTTTTTCTTTTATGAATGCGGATGATGTAAAGCTGTGTCTTTTTATAAGTCTTGAAAAGGGATGGGGAACTACGATTTTAAGAGAGGCGCAAAAATACTTTGTGGAAGCGGGTTTTAAAAATCTCTATCTCTGGACCGACGGCGAATGTAACGTGGACTGGTACTTTAAGAATGGCTTTGAACTTGTTTGGGAAGAAGAATACAAGGATTTTTCACATCCAGGAAAGCCTTATATGACTTATGTATTTAGGAAGCCATTGTGATATCGTCATTTTATTACGGTAAGCTGTGCAAAGAGCAGAACACGAAACTACAACAGAAGAAAGTGATCAGGCTGGAAACTTCATCCTTTCACACTTTTTTATTATGTGCTAATATTTAAGTATGCGAACTGCAACTATTGAAAGAAAAACTGGCGAAACTCAGATTTCGCTTACATTGAATTTAGATGGAACCGGAAAGTGTGATGTAAAAAATCCGATCGGTTTTTTTGATCATATGCTAAAAAGTTTTTGTAAACATGGACTTTTTGATCTTTCCGGCGAGCTTAAAGGGGATCTGGAAGTAGACCAGCATCACTTGATAGAAGATACGGGCATTGTTTTGGGACTTTGTTTTGCAAAAGCCTTGGGAGATTGTGCAGGAATTTACCGTACAGGCTCCTTCCTTTATCCTATGGACGAAGCTTTATGCCGGGCTGCAGTTGATTTTGGAGGCCGGTCATTTCTTGTTTGCAATGCAGAATTAACCGGTATTCCGTTGGTTTCTGTTGGACAGAATGGCAAGGAAGCAAGTTTCCAAACAGACTGTTTTGAAGATTTCTGGCAAGGATTTGTAGGTGGGGCTCAGTGCAACCTTCATCTGGACACTCTTCGCGGTCGTAGCGATCACCACAAAATGGAAGGACTTTTTAAGGCTGCAAGCCGCGCTATCCGTTCTGCAGTAGAAATCGATCCCCGCCGTAATGGTGCTGTTCCAAGTACAAAAGGTTCTATCGGCAGTCTATAATTCTGCGCTTGAAGGGGAGGTCTGGTTTATGAACAACGGAATAAATAGAATCAGCGTTTACGGTGACTCAATTCTTAAGGGAGCCGTAACAGGAACAGATTCTGGTCATCTTTTTGACATAATCGAAGATACAAGCCTTGATTTGGCACAGCGCGTTCTTGGTTTTGACCTGAACAATCAGAGCGTATTCGGCTCTGTTGCTTCTAAAACTTTGCGCCGCCTTAAAAAGGACATAGAAAAGGGTGTTTGCGGCGACCTTGCAATTCTGGAAAGCGGCGGAAACGACTGTGACTATTCTTGGAGCGACGTCTGCGAAACTTCTGGTCAGGTTCATGAACCGCGCACTCCGCTTGCAGAGTTTGAACAGCTCATGCAGGAAATGATTGATTCCTGCCGCGCCGCAAAGGTTACTCCTGTAATCATGACAATGCCTCCGCTGGTTGCAGACTGGTGGTTCGATCACATTTCAGAAGGGCATGACCGCGAAATTATCTTAAAAGAAGTGAATGGAAATCCGCATAAACTGTATCTTTCGCACGAACGCTACAATCTTCATCTTGTAGATCTTGCGCTTAAAAATAATGTGCAGATTGTAGATATGCGCCGTCTTATGCTTGATCAGCCAGACTACCGTAAATATATGTGCCGCGACGGAATACATCCGAATCCAGACGGTTATAAATTAATGTCCGAACTTTGGATAAAAGTTCTTCCTGAATTGAAAAAAGAATTCTGATGTGAAAAGTGCAATTTGATAAAAAAACAGCTTTCGCTTGAAAGCTGTTTTTTTATCAAAACTAAAGTTCGTATTCTTCCCCGTACTTAATTGTAGTTACGTTAGGATAGCCGTGTTCATGCAGGTAGTTTGTAAAGAACGCCTGTGCGTCCTGTTCACCATGAACCAGGAAGATATTCTTAAGGCGGCTCTTGTCTATAGAATCAAGCCATGCAGTCATTTCCGTATAGTCGGCATGCGCACTGAACGCATTGATCTGCTCAATCTTTGCCTTTACCTTGTATACATCGCCAAGAATATTAACTTCTTTTGCGCCGTCGCGGATTTTTCGTCCAAGCGTATTTTCAGACATGTAGCCGACAATAAGAATCGTATTGCGCTCGTTTCCGATTTCATTTGCAAGATGATACAGAACTCGTCCTGCTTCGCACATACCGTCCGCAGAAATAATAATCATCGGACCTTCTTTCTGGTTAAGAGCCTTAGATTCTTCTACGCTGTTTGTGTAAGTAAGGGAACCGAATCCAAACGGATTTTTATGATGCTTCAGGAACGCTTCATTTACGCTTTCGTCATAACATTCCGGATGTACGCGGAAGACGCTGGTTGCGTTAGAAGCCATCGGCGAATCAACATAAATCGGAATAACCGGAATTTTTTTCTGGTCAGTAAGAAGATGCAGGTAGAACACAAGTTCCTGAGCGCGCTCAATAGCAAAAGACGGAATAATAATTTTTCCCTTTTTAGCGCACGCATCGCGTACAATACGTTCAAGCTCCTTTAACGCAAATTCCCTGTCTTCGTGCTTGCGGTTTCCGTAAGTGGATTCCATCACGATATAATCCGGTGCCGGAACATTTGTTGCCGGTGGACGAATAATAGGCTTTTCCTTGCGTCCAAGGTCTCCCGTAAAAAGAATGCGGGTTTCGTTTTCGCCGGTTGAATGCATGTACGGAACATTAAGCCCGTGGTGCCATCCGCGCACTGAAACGCTTGCCAGCGAAGATCCAAGAATATGTCCTGCGTCAAACAGTTCCAACTGAACATCCGGCGCAATATACATTTTTCTGTTGTAAGAAAGACACACAATCTGGTTTGCAGTTTTAATACAGTCTTCTTCGTTAAAAAGCGGCTTCCATGTAAATTTTTCACCTTTCTTGGAAGCCTGCTTTGCAAGGAATTCCGCATCATGAGCCTGAATGCGCGCGCTGTCCATCATTACAAGATTTGCAATGTCGCGCGTTGCCGGAGTTGCGTAAATATTTCCCGTAAACCCCTTCTTATTCAGGACCGGTAAAAGTCCGCAGTGGTCATAATGCCCGTGCGTAAGGATAACAGCTTCAAGATTGCTGGTATCAATGTCAAAATTGCGGTTCTTTTCGTCAGAAATTTTTCTGTGTCCCTGAAAGGCACCGCAGTCAACCAGGAATTGTCGTCCGTCAATTTCAAAAACATGTTTTGATCCAGTAACTTCCTCTGCTGCACCAAGAGAAAATAATTTAATGCCCATACAGTGCCTCCTTATAAAAACTCCACGTTAGCGGCGATGCAGGATGCATCGAATCGCAGTTTTTGCCAAAGGCAAAAAACTGCAGTGATAAAAATTACATGGATGTAATTTTTATCACACCTCATAAAAACTCCGCGTTAGCGGCGATGCAGGATGCATCGAATCGCAGTTTTTTGCCAAAGGCAAAAAACTGCAGTGATAAAAATTACATGGATGTAATTTTTATCACACCTCCTTTCATGTTCTTATTGTTAAGATTTTACCACACGATTCATATTTCTCAAGAAAAAAAAGCCGCTGTCAGTTTGAATCTTTTGTTCATACATCTGGGCGCAGCATTTTCCGCAATTCGCCTTCCGGGGCCCGCCAAAGGCCTGGTCCCTGCTCCGCAGGCCCTGGCCGCTCCGCGTCCACCCCTCCACGCTCGGCGCAGTCGTTCTTCAGTTTTCTGTAAATAATGAAAATCTCATGATTATATCAAAATATTCCCTTATAAAATTATTCAGCCTTAATTTTGGGTTTTCAAATATTATAAAAAAATTGCGCAAAGGAGGAGATCTGCTTTCAGAAACATGTTATTGGCTGCCGCGTGAGTTGTATGTTTTATAGTTACGGGGTACAACTGCGTGTAACCTGCGCCGGCGGTCGGTTTTGAAAGTGGTTCTTGGACTGGAAGCTATTTTTTTGCAATGCATTTTTTTACTCGAAATTAACGCTATTTAAACAAATTATTTGATAGAACAATTTAATTCTTATATAATTGAATAATCATGTATTCAAGACCATTAGTTAAAGCCCCGGAACATATTGTTCATAACGGAAAGATTAATTTCGGTTCTTTTTTCGGGGTTGCAAAGACTGTTGATATTCGTGGAGTAAAGGCTCCTTTTGCGGGGGTACCCACTTCTACGTTCTTTTCGAATTTCAGAATCAAAAGCAGGCTTGCATTTGTTTTTTCTGTTGATAATTATATAGGGCTTGCAGAATTTTTCGATGATAAATTGTTCGGGCTTGCAGAAGTTATTTTCTGGGATAGAGAAACCGGCAAGAAAATTGCGTACCATACTTTTATGGGGCCAAGCCGACGTTTTGTTCCGATTGATACTCAGGAGTCAGTCTGTACAAGCTATGCTCCGCGTTACATAAAAATAAGCTGGAGCCGTAGACGTAATAAGATTTCGCTTAGTTTTGTAGTAAGAGGGGATAAATTCCGGCCGGCAGCAAAAGCACATTATATAGCAAGACTGTCCGAGGATGGAAAGGCAGAAATGCTTTCTGTAACACCATCCCCAACAACGCAGCGCTGTTCGGCAACATGGATTGTTCCAATGAATCTAGAGGGCGGACTTAATCTAGGAAAGCACCGGCATTATATAAAAGAAATCCCTCAGGGTAAGGGGCTTGGCCTTATGCTGCTCAACCGCACATATCTTAAACCCCGCTCTTCCAGTGAAGTAATGTTCGGGATGACCGTTGCAGACGGAAAAAATGTTGTATTTGCATATTCAAATACAACTCAGGATGCGCTGGACGAGGATACCTATAACGACAATATGCTTTCAGTAAATAACGAACTTACTGCAATGCCGCCTGTCGTTATAACTCACCCTTTTGGGCTTAGCGGTAAATGGATTGCTCAAGACACTGAGGGTATGGTAGATCTTACATTCAACCCTGTTTCCCTCAATGACAGGACTTTGAATATAGTTCTTATGCGCAACGCCTATACGACAATCTATGGAACATTCGATGGCGTGCTTGTTTCTAAAGACGGTGAAAAAATCATTCTTAAGAATTGCCCTGGAATTGTAAAGAAAAGTCATATTCGATTATAGAAGAGGTTTTTATATGGAAGAAATAAAAAGACCTAAGGAAGCTGATTGGGCTCCCGGAACATTGGACAGAACAAGAAAAGCAATTGGAAATATTGATTCTGCAGAAGCTCAGGTTATGGCAAAAAAACTGGGTGGCGAAATAATGTATGAAAAATCTACAAAACCTCTTGGAGGAGAACGTTCTTCAAAAGGAACGGGTCGAATTGTGCGCACTGCATCGGCTGGTTCCGGCGGAAGTAATTCATCTTCATACGGCTCGGGCAGTTCAGGCAGCAGTTCTTCTTCCGGTACGTCAACATCAGGAAAAGGACGTAAACGCCAGGAAGAATTACCGGATATTCCGCAAAAGCTTGCACAGATTATCGATAAACTCATGATGAGCGATGAGTATGCAATTAAGCCGGATTATGGTCTGTTCAATTTTATAAAACTTTTTCAGCAGAATGGAAAAGAAGTCGTTATCACAGAATTTTGTACTCTCACCCTTAAGCATCATATAGAAAATCTTCAAGGATTTATTACAGTTGTAAAAACTTTGATTCAGATGGCTCCTGCTACATACAAGGCAAAAATTGCAAACGGGACGGATGTTAAGTTTAAATTCCTTCGTATGGTTGCCGGCTGGAATTTGCAGACCATAAAACTTGCTCATATTGAACTTTTGGATCTTCCTCAGCCGTATGTCGTTCAGGATTTGATTCCTTATGTGCGTGCAGTCTATAAAATGCTCATTCAGGTTTATTACTACGGCGAAACAAAGATTCCTAAGCTCATAAAGGAAATTTATACTGACGAAATTGCATATCCTGATGCGCCTCATGATAAGCTTTCTTCAATGGCAAAGGAAGCCATTACTTCCTGGCTTTATATTCAGAATGAAATCGTAAAAAAACTTTATCCTCTTCTCATGCGTATGTGTTCTGATACCTATGAAGAGTACCCGGATTTCTTTAAAGTAAAGGTTGCAGATATACTTAAATTCCTAGGACTTCATAAATATGATCTCCTGCTGCCCGAAAAACCAAAAGAACAGGGCCCTGCTGTTACAGAAAAAAAGGAAACCCCGGCTGCGCCAAAAAAAATAGAAAAAGGAATAAAAGATGGAATTGTAAATACGGGTATTAATCTTCTGGATCAGCTGTTCCCGCAGGCAGGATTTAAGAATCTTGAGAATCATCCTGATATGTACCCGTACTTTCAGCCGCTTTATAAATTCGAAGACGGTTTCAATGTCCTTAGTCCTGAAAATCCTTTGCAGGTGGTAGTTGTCCTTCTGAAAATTATAGAAGACTGTTTGCAGGGATGCCGCAATATTCAGTTTTCAATCCAGACTACGGATGCAATAAGAACCGATGACACTATAATTAAACTTATGGATGATTGGTCTGCTTACCGTGAAAATCTCTTTGAACGGCTATACTGCGATCCGTTGAACGATCTTGTTAATTCCATCTATTCGCAGGATGATTACGAAGATTCCCAGTTTGGAAAACGCCTTATTACGTCACTTTTATGGCAGACAAAATGGCATTTTTTACCGCACTTTAAGTTTGACCAGCTTATTCTTGAACGTCCGACAGATGAAAGCAAATTTCAGCCGTTGTTTTTCCGCACAGATTTTGCAAGAGCCTTTTTCGGACAAGTTGCTTCAGAGTGTGACAGCATGAGCAAGTCAAAGGGGTCTGTTTCGGCAGTGAATAATCCATGGGATCATTACAAATTTGACATTCCGAATGAGGTCTCAAAGCGGCTTGATGTTTTGCTTGGCGCAAATAACATGTCTGCCAATACGAATGCAAATAACGCAAATCTTATAAAATATACACTGTGTTTTATTGCAGTTCTTGACTGGTGGATTAACAATCCTTCAAGTCCGGCATATACTGTATCATCAAAACATATTTATAGAATTTCTGAAGAGGACGGAAAGCCTAAGTTCTCTGTTCCGGAACGAACAGACCAGAATAAGCTTTTTGTTGAACAGATTAAGGCTGCTATGGCGGCGCGAAAAGGCTAAGGAAAGTTTTAAAGACTAACGGGAAAGAAAAATGGATAATGCCAAAATAAAAGAAATCCTTCTGGACATTGCTCCTACAGATTTAGAATTTACAGTTACTCAGACAGGAAAAGAAAGCAAGCGTGTAAACGGTTTCTATATGCCCGATACGCATGAAATTTTTCTGCATAACAAGAATTTTAAGAATGACAATCAGCTTGTTTATACAGCCGTACATGAGTATACTCATCATCTTACGGCAGAAGAGCTGTTAAAGACTACCGGCAATTCCAATTCAACTTACAATGCAAAGGTTCACAGCCAAGCCTTCTGGGCAAAATTTAACCAGCTTCTTATGGTTGCAGAAGAAAAAGGCTACTATAAGCTTGAATGGGAATCAAATGCGGAATTAAAGGAACTTACTGAAAAAATAAAGAAAGAATATCTGGAAACCAACGGACGCCTTATGCAGGAATTTGGAAAGCTCCTTATGAAAGCGCACGAGCTCTGCGAGCAGGCTGATATCCGTTACGAAGATTATATTGACCGCGTTCTTTGTCTTCCTCGTAATACTGTAAAAGATATTACAAAGGTTGGTGCAGTAGAAGTAAATCCTTCTATAGGATTTGAAAATATGAAGATCGTTGCGTCTGTGCGCAAAAAGGCTGACCGTGCGGAAGTTGAACAGGAATTCCTTGAAGGAAAAGGGCCTGTTTCTGTAAGAGAGCTTATGCGCCAGAAAGCAATGGGATCAAGACCTGCTTCTGAAGATGATCAGAAGGCAAAGCTTGAAAAAGAAAAAAATCGTTTGGAAAAAACGATTGACCAGCTTTCAAAAAGGCTGGAATTTGTGGAGGAAAGTCTTGCGAATCTGTAAACGTTTTGTTTTATGCGTGACAGTTTTTGCTTTTGTTGCAGTCTTATCTGCTCAGATGAAAATGCCGGAAATGCCGTCTATTACCAATATTTCTGACGGACCGGCAATGCCTCATATTTCTGCGCCTACTTTTGGTTCTACTTTCTATGTTCCCGGAAACGTATATACACGAAAAAAAGCAGAAGTTACAATAAAATCTGCGGATAATAATGCTGCAGAAAAATCTGCTTCATTGCAGACCGGTTCCATGCAAGAAAAACTTTCCGCTGTTCTTGGGCTAAATTCCAACAGCAGGCTTACAGCAGATGATGTTTCCATGCTTGGTTCTAACGGTTATTTTGACGGAATTTACAGTATTTTGGGAAACGGTGGACAGGTGCAGAATATATTTTCTGCCTCTACCGCGAAGTCAGATATCCTGTTAGAAAAGGTTATGGAGCAGCTTGAAGCGCTTAAACTTCAGAATGCACATCTTTCCAAGCTTTATGATGAACAGAAAAAATATAGACTTGCTTCTGTCGTGCCTCCCAGCATTGAAAGAGAACCTAAGATTCTTCGTTTTGTAGTAAATGGCCGTAATCTTCTTGATACATGCCGTACAGTTTTTTTTAGTAACAAAGAATATGACGGTTCTTTCCTTCTGACCTGTGACCGCAAGTATGACAGTAACGGAAAAAGTCGCGAAGAAACTTTTTATCTTCTTTTTAAGGCGGATGGAAACTGCGGTTCCGAGGCCGGTTTTGATGTTGAGCCAAGCGTTATTCAAGATTATAAAAATGAACATTCGTTCTTGTATCAACTTTCAAAAAAACATAACTTAAAGGCAGAAAAAACAGGTAATCTTGTTGCCCTGCGTTGCAATGATGCAGCATGGAATATGGATCTTCTGCTTGATATAGGTTCAGACTGATGGAATTTTCTAAAAAACTGACGGACGGGCTTTTGAAAGTCGGCGTTTCACCGGATATGCTTAATGAAACTGCTCAAAAAATTGACCGCTATATAAATGAAATCATACTGTTCAACTCTGCGTATAATCTTACGAATACCAGCGACTATGATGAGATTGTCGTAAATCATATTCTTGACAGTTTGTCCGCAATGAAAAAAATACAGTCGCTTGCGGATCAATTTTCTCCAGAAGAGCGTGTTATCGGTGATATTGGTTCTGGAGGTGGGTTGCCGGGAATACCTTTGGCAGCAGCGCTCCCGCAGTATAGATTTGTTCTTGTAGAACGAATGGATAAAAGATGTGCCTTTTTAGAAAACTGCATTGCTCTGCTGGGGCTTAAAAATGCTTCCGTAATGAAAAAAGAAGCTGAAAAAGTACCGGCCGGATATTTTTCTGTTGCAACATTCAGGGCTTTCAGACCCCTTGATAAAAAAATGACAAAAACTCTTCTCACGCTTATACGGAACGGCGGTTATCTTGCTGCATATAAGGCAAAAGTCTGCAGCATTGCTGCTGAAATGGAAGGAATAAAAGATATTGTTCCTGAGTATAGAACAGAGAATCTGACAGTGCCGTTTCTTACCGATTCCGTTGATCAAAAAGAACTGCGACAGCGCAATCTTGTCATAATAAAAAAATAGAAATTTTTCAGGAGAATTAAAACTTCACTATATGATATATGAGAGAGAACTGATAATACCCCGGACGCTCTAAGCCGGGGTATTTTTTATTGAGGGGGTAGTAAAAACCCTCAAAACGGCGAAGTCAAGGCTTTAAGCGTTAGCGTGCCTTGACTCGACGTATTGTAATTTATAGCAATTCAATTTTTTTAAGAACCGAAACCAGCTTTGCTTTTTCAACAAGGTCGATTGGACGGCCTTCAACGTATTTCTTAGCTTCTTCAGTATAGGAACCTGCGGTTACACAACAGCCTTTGTCGCATTTTATGTCGCGCATTTTAGAATGAAGCTCGCGGATATATAATTCTCCGACAGAACTTGTAGAACGGAAGAATCTGAATAATTCTGTATTTTCCCATCGGGCAGATTGAATGCTGCAGAGAATTTCTATGCTGTCTGCAGCAACAGAAATGTCCTCTATTTTTACAAATGCATCTGCATGGAATGCAGCAATGAATTTGCGGCATAAAGCGACAAAGTCACTTGTGCCACTCATAAGATATGCCTGAAGGTTGCTGTTCTGAGTAAGTTCCTGATATCTGGAAATTAAAGCCGGAACATCTTTATAGTTAGGATGCAGCATGTTAATTTGCTTAAGGTTTGCCAAAGCTTTTGCAATTGCATTTGTAGAAATATAAGTTTGCGCAAGCTTGTAAAGAATGGAAACTTTCAGTTCAGGCTCTACGTTTTCAAGTTTAAGCGCAATCTCAAGATCTTCAATGGCTTTGTCGTTCTGCTGAATTTTTGCATGATATGTTCCTGCTGCCAGACATGACTGCGCTCCGAAAGTCGGGTCAGGTCTAAGGTGCATGAAAATCTTCAGTGCTTTGTCTGCCATCCCGGCTTCTTCCATCGCAGAAGCCATGTAAAAAAGCGCCTCTTTGTTGCCAGGGGAATCTTCGCAGACCTTTTTAAGCTGAGGAAGGCTTTCCCGGAATTTTTTTGCGTGATAAAGAGAGTATGCAAGCATCTGGCGGACTTCCTGATTTTCGCCGTTGGTAACTGCGGCTCTTTTCATGCAGGCAATTGTCTTTTCGTAGTCTTTTTTTACGTAAAGGACTTTTCCAATGTAAAAGTTTGCCTCAAAATTGTTAGGTTCAAGTTTAAGGACTTTTGCAAGTGCAGAACCAGATTCATCAATTAGATTATTTTTGAAGGCGCATACACCGTAGCGCAGGTTTACCATCTTGGAATCAATTTCAGGGTGAACGCTGGTCTGTTCGCACAGATTTTTGTACATTGGCATGGCTTTTGCATATTCCATCGCTGTGTAGTAGACATCTCCCAATGCAGTAAGAGCCGGAATGTTTCTTGGATCGTGAGAAAGCTTTTTCGTTGCTTCTTTAATGATTGCACTGTTATTCTTACGTTTGCCGTTTTTGTTGTTCATATCAACTGATTTGCGGCCTTTTCCGGTTGCCATCATAAGTATGAGAAGAAGGGTGGCTCCTGTAATAATTGCAATCACAAATGCTATCATCAATATCTCCAATAATTATTTGTATTCATTCATAACGGTGATTGAGCTTCTCGACTCGTAATAACACGAAGTATATCACCGTTATGAAAGTTGCTTCATAGTATTTTCAAAATCCGATGCATCGACGGGCTCTGCAAGCCGTAAGTTCAATGACCGTAAGTTATTACCCCTGCTGTTTCTGCTTCTGTTCTTCTCGCAGCTCTGCGACAAATTCTGCAATGCGATCCATTGCAACCTTAATTTTGTCAATGGCAGTTGCGTAACATACGCGGATATGCCCTTCGCCGCCAAGACCGAATACGCTTCCCGGAACAACAGCAACATTGTGTTTCTGGAACAGCCGTGTTGCAAATTCTTCGCTGGAAATGCCGGTGCTTGTAATATCCGGGAACATATAGAATGCTCCCTTTGGCTCCGGAACAGGAAGCCCCATGTCATTAAACTCTTTTACCATAAGATTACGTCTTTGCTGGTAGCTAAGGCGCATTTTTTCAACGTCCTTCCAACCGTTTTTAAGACCTTCTGCAGCCGCATACTGACTGAAAATAGGCGCACAGATAGAATTGTAGCCGTGCAGCTTAGTCATCTGCGTAATAAGGTCGGCCGGAGCCGCAATATAACCGATTCGCCATCCGGTCATTGCGAAGGACTTAGAAAATCCGTTCAGGATAATTGCATAGTCCTTCATTCCCGGGAACGAACCGATAGAAACATGTTCACTTCCGTCGTAGGCAAGCTCGCAGTAAATTTCGTCAGAAATACACCAAAGCTGATTTTTTACAACCAGTTTAGCAATCTTTTCAAGTTCATCTGCCGGAATCATTGTTCCCGTCGGATTATTAGGCGAACACATCATGATTGCCTTTGTTTTTGGAGTGATTGCCTTTTCAATCTGAGAAGCAGTTGGGTAAAAACCGTTTACGCTTGTATCAATTGGAACAACCGTAGCCTCGCAAAGGGCAGCCAGCGGAGTATAGTTTACGTAACAAGGCTGGCACACAATAATTTCATCTCCTGGATTCAGAATAGCCCTTAAAGAAGCGTCAACGCCTTCACTCGCACCCACGGTCACAAGAATTTCAGTTTCTGGATTATAGAACATTCTGTAGCGTTCCATGTAACGGCAAATTTCCTGCCGCAATTCCAAAAGACCGCGGTTTCCTGTATAGGATGTGTGACCTTTTTCAATATGGTAAAAAGCTTCCTCGCGCATTACCCACGGAGTCGGAAAATCCGGTTCTCCAACAGAAAGAGAAATAACGTCGTCATGCCCGATAAGCATTTCAAAAAATTTTCGTATGCCGCTAGGAGGAATCGATTCCATCAGCCGGCTGAATTTATCTGTTCGTGTATTCATAAAAATTCCTTTTTACAGGGGCGCCTGCCCCTCGGTTCAACTAAACGCTGCTTTCGCCCTGCTCAAGCAACGTTTATTTTCACCTGCCCCCTCTAACGGGGACACCCCGTAACGCCCCGTCAACGGGTTACGCTTGTGCGAGTTTTTTACGCTTGTGCTTCTCTTCTATCGCGTTCATCTTCTACATATACAATGTCGTTTTCCTTGTAAGTTTTAAGGATAAAGCATGTTTTTGTAGAGCGTACGCCTTCCAAAGTTGCAAGTTTGCTTGAAACAAAGAACGCAACTTCCTGAAGACTGTCACCTTCAATAATTACCTTAAAGTCGTATCCGCCGCTCATAAGGAACAAAGATTTTACCTGTGGAAAGCGGTAAATTCTGTCTGCAAGTGCGTCAAAACCGTGCTCACGTTCAGGAGTTACCTGAAGCTGAATTTCGGCGCGGACCTTGTCTCTGCTTTCGCCGGATTTTTCGGGATTTACGATGGCCGCGTACTTTAAAATGACCCCATCGTCTTCCAATTTTTTGATTATCGCGGCGACTTCAGATTCAGTTTTTTTAGTCATCGCAGCAATGTCTTTTACAGAAAGACGGGCATTTTGTCGTAGTAAATCAAGAATTTCTTCCATACTTAGGCCTCGTAACAATAATATTATTTTCTATTTTATCCATTTATCGGTGTTTTTACTAGTATTTTGAACGCAAAAGCAAAACAAGCGTGGAATGCGCAGATGTGGATTGAAATCCTTTTTCGTTGATTTAAAATCTTATATTAAGAACAAATAATTACGTCATGCTTGCGGTGCCTGCGGTTCGTTGTTAAAATTGCGGCATGAAATCCGACAAAAACAAGACGATTGATTTTGGGCTTAGTGAATGTCCTGAATATCTGGAAAAATGCCTTAAAATCAGCGATGAAACTAAAACACTTTCTTTAGAAGAAGTTACGGACAAAATCATTTTTGGAGACAGCCTTAAGGTTGCGGCGCTGCTTCCGCATGAGTCTGTAGACCTGCTTATTGCAGACCCGCCTTACAATCTGGACAAGCAGTTTCATGGCTATAATTTTCACGAAATGGCTTACGAGGCTTACGAAAAATACACGGAGGAATGGATTTCTGCGTGCAAACCGCTTTTAAAAAAGAATGCTTCTGTTTATGTCTGCTGTGACTGGAAATCGTCTTCTGCGATTGAGCGGGTTTTAAGCCGTCATTTTATAATACGAAACCGCATTACCTGGCAGCGGGAAAAAGGACGCGGGGCATTAAAAAATTGGAAAAATTCAATGGAAGATATCTGGTTCTGCACGGTAGATGAAGACGATTATGTTTTTAACGTTGATGCCGTAAAGCAGCGCCGCAGGGTTGTTGCGCCGTACAAGGTTGACGGAAAGCCGAAGGATTGGGAAGAAACGGAAGACGGTAATTTCCGCAATACATGTCCGTCCAACTTTTGGGATGACATTTCGGTGCCGTACTGGTCAATGCCAGAAAATACTGCTCATCCAACCCAGAAACCGGAAAAGCTTCTTGCAAAACTTATCCTTGCAAGTTCAAACGCAAATGACCTGGTCTTTGACCCTTTTATGGGAAGCGGCTCGACTGCTGTGACTGCAAAAAAACTGGGCAGACACTTCTGTGGTTCTGAAATGAATGAACAGTACTGTGCCTGGGCTCAGAAACGCCTGGAAATGGCCGAATCCGACAAATCAATTCAAGGCTACGCCGACGGCGTGTTTTGGGAGCGCAACTCTTCTGCACAGCAGAAAGCTATCTCTGCCAGAAAAGCAAAAAATTAACTAACTTTGAATATTAATATTTTGTAAATAAAATAAAAAAAATAGCTCCCAGTCGAAAACGGCTTGCAAAATCGCCCGCTAGCGGGCTACGCGCTGTTGTGTCCCCGGAACTATATACGTTGCCGCTCACGCGGCAACACAACAGAGCGTTTTTGCAACCCGTTTTCTCCTTCGCGCTATTTTTTTATTTTGAATTCATTTATATTCAGGGTTGCATAAGCTACTTTTCTTTTCTGAACCCGCCGGCGCCGGCATGGAAGGGTGGCCGCGGAGCGGACAGGATTTTGCGAAGCAAAAGACCGAGCGTGAGCGGGCCCTGAAACGCCGGGTTGCGGAACAACTTCGCCTGAAAAAACAATAATACAGTCTGTCAGACAAAATGATTTCCATGCTGCCGTAAAATCAAAAATTGAAATTTATATCATGATGTGTTATTCTTTATTCTGAGGTATCTTATGACTATTATTCCTGTAATTTTGAGTGGCGGAGCCGGAACAAGACTTTGGCCTTTATCTTGGGGTGACCATCCTAAACAATTTTTGCCATTGGTAACTAAAAATACAATGATTCAGGAAACACTTCTTAGACTTTCTGCACTTGATATCGGAAATCCAATCGTTTCCTGCGGTGAAGGACACCGCTTCCTTGTTGCTCAGCAGATCGGCGAGGTTTGCGATAAAAAACCTACTATTATCCTTGAACCACTTGCAAAAAATACAGCTCCAGCAATTGCCGCTGCCTGTTGCGCTGCAATGAAACAGGATAAGGATGCAGTCGTTGTAGTTCTTCCAAGTGACCATGTAATCAAAGATGTAAAAACATTCCAGAACGCAGTTCTTACAGCTGCAAAAAATGCAGAAAAGGGAAGTCTTGTAACTTTCGGTATTGTTCCAACTTTTGCCGCAACTGGTTACGGTTATGTAAAAGCAAGCGGTGAAGAAACTGACGGTGCCTACACTCTTGAAAAATTCGTAGAAAAACCATGTCTTGAAAAAGCACAGGAATATATTGCCAGCGGCGAATATTCATGGAACAGCGGAATGTTCGTTTTCAAAGCATCTGTTTTCCTTAATGAACTTAAAGTTTACAGTCCGGAAATGGCAAAGCTTTCAATCGAATCCTTTGAAAAAGCAGCAGTTGATTCAGACTTTATCCGCCTGGACAAAGATTCCTTCAGCCAGATTAAAGGCGATTCAATCGACTACGCTGTAATGGAAAAAACAAAGCTCGGCAAAATCGTAAAACTCAATGCCGGCTGGGATGATGTTGGTTCATGGAGTGCCCTTTACGACATCAGCGAAAAAGATGAAAACAAAAACTTTGTTCAGGGCGATGTAATAACTTTGGACACAAAGAATTCTTATATCCGCGGTGGAAAGCGAACTGTAGCAACAATCGGTCTTGATAATTTTGTAATCGTTGATTCTGATGATTCGCTTTTGATTGCAAAAATGGATAAAATCCAGGACGTTAAAAAAATTGCCGAACAGATGAAGGCAAGGGGCTAGAATGAATCCGATTTTTTTAAAGCCTACACTTAAAACATTAATCTGGGGAACAGAGCAGTGGGGAATCAGTGCTCACCCAAATGGCGATGACGAAGTTTTGAACGAAGAATATGCCGGAAAAACTTTGAGTCAGCTATGGGCAGAAAAACCGGAATTATTCGGCTTTGAAGGCGTTGCAGAAGATTTAAACATCCGCGGAATTTTCCCGCTTCTTACAAAAATTATTGATGCAAACACAGACCTTAGCATTCAGGTTCACCCGGACGATGAATATGCCGGAAAAAACGAAAACGGTTCTCTCGGCAAAACTGAATGCTGGTACATCATGGATGCAAAACCGGGGGCAACAATCGTCATCGGTCACAATGCAAAAAATCATGATGAAGTAAAAAGCATGATTGAAAACAGGCAGTGGAACGATTTTATCCGCGTTATTCCTGTTCATAAGGGAGACTTTTTCTTTATCGAACCGGGAACAGTTCATGCAATCAAAGGTGGAACTGTAATTCTTGAAACACAGCAGTCAAGCGATATTACTTACCGCGTTTACGACTACGATCGTCTTCAGGACGGAAAGCCACGTCAGCTTCATGTAAAACAGAGCATAGACGTAATTAAGGCTCCTTTTGTTAATAAGGAACCTCCTAAAAATGATGCTAAAAAAATCAGCCTGAATGCAGAGCAACTTGTTTCATGTGAATTGTTTACTGTATGGCACGCAGATGTAAAGGGAACTCTTGAGGTTGTGCAGAATCAGCCGTTCCTTTTGTGCTCTATAATAGACGGTGAATGTGAGCTTGAGGGAAAGAAACTTTCTAAAGGAGACCATTTTATTCTTCCAAAGGATTATGGAACTGCAGTTTTTACTGGAAATGCAGAAATGATTTTCAGTTCGCTGTAAATTAATAAATCGGAGTTTTGTATGAAAGGAATTATTCTTGCCGGGGGTTCCGGCACTCGTCTTTATCCAATTACAAAGGCTGTTTCAAAGCAGATTTTGCCGCTTTATGATAAGCCGATGATTTACTATCCGCTGAGTGTTCTTATGCTTTCAGGAATCCGTGAAGTTCTGATTATCTCGACTCCACGCGATATCGGTTGTTTTAAGGAACTTTTTGGTGACGGTGCATGGCTTGGAATGCATTTTGAATATGCAGTTCAGGATAAGCCTCGCGGACTTGCAGATGCTTTCATTGTCGGAAAAGGTTTTATTGGAAACGATGATGTTGCGCTTGTACTCGGAGATAATATTTTCTATGGACAGAGCTTTACACATACATTAAAAAATGCTGCTGAAAAAATCCGTACTCAGAAAGGCGCTGTAATTTTTGGTTATTATGTTGCTGACCCAACCGCCTACGGTGTAGTTGAATTTGATAAAAACGGAAATGCCCTCGGAATCGAAGAAAAGCCTGCAAATCCAAAGTCAAACTACGCTGTTCCAGGTCTTTATTTTTACGACAATTCCGTTGTAGAAATTGCCGCAAATGTAAAGCCAAGTGCCCGCGGAGAAATTGAAATTACTGCCGTAAACAATGAATACCTTGCCCGCAAACAGCTTAAGGTTGAACTTTTAGGCCGCGGAATGGCATGGCTTGATACAGGTACTTACGACGGACTTTTGGAAGCAAGTAACTTTATTGCTACAATCGAAAAGCGCCAGGGACTTTACGTCAGCTGTATCGAAGAAATTGCATACGCAAACGGATGGCTTTCAAAAGAACAGGTTCTTGAGCTTGCAAAAGGCTACAAAACAGATTACGGAAGGTATCTGGAATTTATAACAAGAAATTAGAATAATAGAGTGCAGGTTTTAAGGGATTGATTAAAAAATAGCGCGAAGAAGAGGAACGTGTTTCAAAAACATTCATTTGTGTTGCCGCGTTAGCGGCAATGTGTATAGTTCCAAGGCACAAATGTGTGTAGCCCGCTAGCGGCCGATTTTGAAATACGTTACTCGACTGGGAGCTATTTTTTGAATATGATTTATCAAATCTGCAATTTATAGTTATTAAGGAATAACATTATGTCATTTGAATTCAAAAAATGCGAAATAGAAGGCTTGTACGAAATTCAGCCAAAAATCTTTGGAGATAACCGCGGTTATTTTCTTGAAACTTACAGCGAAAAAGATTTTTTTGAAGCAGGACTTACAATGAAGTTCGTTCAGGATAATCAGAGTCGCAGTACAAAAAATGTTCTTCGCGGTCTTCACTTTCAGACAAGGCATCCGCAGGGAAAGCTTGTCCGTGCTCTTGAAGGAAAAGTTTATGATGTTGCCGTTGACCTCCGGCTTGGAAGCGCAACATTCGGAAAACATTACGGTGTAGTTTTGGACAGTGAAAAACAGAATATGTTCTATATTCCAGAAGGATTTGCGCATGGTTTCTGTGTATTGACTGACACTGCAACTTTTGCTTACAAATGTACAGACTTCTATCATCCGGAAGACGAAGGCGGTCTTATGTGGAACGACCCTGCAATCGGAATCGACTGGGAGAGTGTTCTTCCTGGAATTACACAGAATGCAAATCTTTCTGAAAAAGACAAAAAACACGCCCCATTCAGCCTTGAAAAACGTTATTTTGATTTGAATGCTAAATGGATTGGGAATTAATTCGGAATTATGAATGAGGAATTGGGAATTTATTATTCATAATCAGAATTGGAGATGGTTTGGAAAAGGACAATGTAATTTTATTAAAAAGTAAAGCCTTTGCATTACAGATAATAAAATTGTATAAATATTTAGTTGAAAATAAAAAAGAGTTTGTTTTATCTAAACAAATTTTGCGTTCTGGTACTAGTATAGGGGCGAACGCAAGAGAAGCATCTAGGGCACAATCAAAGCCTGATTTTTATGCGAAACTTTTTATTTCATTAAAAGAAGCAGAAGAAACTGCATATTGGCTGGAACTGCTGTATGAAAGTGACTTTCTTCCTGAAGAAAAATATAAAATAATATATGTAGAATGCGAAGAATTGATTAAAATATTAGTTTCTATAACAAAACATAAAACTAATTCATAATTCATCATTCTTAATTCATAATTGGAGGAGCAAATGCGACGACTTAAGAATATACTTGTAACCGGTGGTGCCGGTTTTATTGGATGTAACTTTATTCACTATCTTATGGGTGAATCTACTGCCGGCGGAGAAGCTTTTACTGATTCTGGTTTTGACGGAACAATCGTAAACGTTGACTGTCTGACTTATGCAGGAAACGCAGAAAGCCTTAAGGATATTGAAAAAAAATACGGCGGAAAGCGCTATTTCTTTGAAAAGGTTGATATCTGCGACCGCCCTCAGATTGAACGCATCTTAAAGCAGTACGATATCGATACAATCATTCACTTTGCTGCAGAAAGCCATGTTGACCGTTCAATTCTTGGACCGGAAGCATTTATGAAGACAAACGTAATGGGAACATTCACACTTTTGGATTGTGCCCGCAATTTCTGGAAGAAAGAAGACGGTTCAATGCGTGATGACGTACTTTTCCATCATATTTCTACAGATGAAGTTTATGGCTCGCTTGGTGAAACCGGCTACTTCCTTGAAACTACTCCTTACGATCCTCGTTCGCCGTATTCTTCAAGTAAGGCTTCAAGCGATCACATCGTAATGGCTTATTTCCACACATACGGACTTCCAATTACACTTTCTAACTGTACAAATAACTACGGACCTTTCCAGTTCCCGGAAAAACTTCTTCCTCTTATGATTTCTAACATCAAAGACGGAAAAAATCTTCCTGTTTACGGCGACGGAAAAAACATCCGCGATTGGATTTATGTAGAAGACCACAACCGCGGCGTATGGCAGATTGTAAAACAGGCTCCTGCTGGTTCAAAATGGAACCTCGGCGGCGAAAACGAATGGGAAAATATCAAGCTTTTGAATACAGTAATCGATCTTACTTCAAAAGAACTTGGAAAGAATGCAGAAGACGTTCGTAAGACAATTACTTACGTAAAAGACCGCCCAGGCCACGACCGCCGCTACGCAATCGACTGTACAAAGGCAAAGACTCAGCTCGGCTGGGAACGCAAGATGACTTTTGAACAGGGCCTTCTTTCAACAATTAAGTGGTATTTGAATCACAGCGAATGGATTGAACACATTCAGTCCGGTAGCTACAAAGAATGGATCAATAAAAACTACACAGAGCAGGGTAGATAGGAAAAAGCAATAGTTTGCAATGCAAAACTTTGCAAAACAAAAAAAATAGAGCGAAGGAGAAGAACTGCTTTCAAAAATACTCAATTTGTGGCTGCTACGAAAGTGGCATGTTAATAAGTTCCTTTGACACAAATTGCGTATAGCACGCTAGCGTGCGGTTTTGAAAGTAGTTCTTTGACTGGGAGCTATTTTTTTTATTATTGTTCCAATATTCTAGTTTTTCTTTGTTCATTTGCAACAGATTCGCATTGTTACTATACTGATGTTATGGAAGAAAAGAAAACTAACTTGAAGGGTGTAATAATTCTTTTGATAACAGCAGTAATATGGGGGGCTTCATTTGTCTCTCAAAGTGTGGGCGCAGAATCTGTTGAGCCTTTTACTTTTATGGCAATTCGCACCCTTTTAGGGGCTACTTTTCTTTTACCATTCATCATTGTGCGTGATAAACTCAATTCAAGAAAAATGACAAAGGAAGAACTTTTTATCCGCAAAAGGCAGAACAAAAAGACTTTGTTTTATGGAGCTCTTGTAGGAATCTTTCTTGCGTGTGCCACGAATATCCAACAGTATGCATTTTATTATTCAACTGCCGGTAAAATTGCTTTTATTACGGCTATATATATGTTCTTTGTTCCGATTGCAGGAATTTTCATGAAGAAAAAAATCCCGGTGGTTACATGGATTTGTGTTTTCTTTGGCTTTGTAGGTCTTTATCTTCTTTGTTTTAGAAATGAAGAAAATTTTGTTGTTAATAAGGGCGATGTACTTACTGTTTTTTGTGCACTATTTTTTACTGGACAGATTCTTTTGATAGAACGTTTTGCAAAAAAATGTGACGGAATAAAACTTTCTTGCGTTGAATTCTATACAGCCGGTCTGATTACATTAATCCTGATGCTGATTTTTAATCATCCAGAATGGGAGAAAATAAAGGAATGTGCGCCTAGCATTCTTTATTCGGGGATAATGAGCTGCGGAGTTGCGTATACACTGCAGGTTGTCGGGCAAAAATACTGTGAGGCGACTGTTGCCTGTCTTATTATGTGTATGGAAAGCGTTTTTGCAGTTCTTTCAGCTGCGATTTTTCTTCACGAAATGCTTACGCCCCGTGAAATTACTGGTTGTGCAGTAATGTTTATGGCAATCGTAATTTCCCAGATCTCTGACTCAATCAAGTGTAAGAAGAACAGAGATATCTTGCTAGAGGCATAAAACAGAGCTGTCATCATTCTGGCCTATCTTGAGCTTTTTTCTTTGATTTTCTATATTTTATGTATGGATAAATTACGGGATTTACTTGGAAAACAGATTTTATACTTAGACGGTGGTTCTGGGTCAATTTTACAGGGATGGGGATTAAAGCCTGGGGAACTTCCGGAAACCTGGAACTATAAAAATCCTGAAAAAATTATTCAGCTTGGTTACAACTATTTTGCGGCCGGCTCGAATATCATATATACAAATACTTTTGGCGCTTACAAAACCAAGTTCGGTTTGGACCTAAAGAAAATCGTTCACGGCGGAGTTGATTGTGCTATAAAAGCGCGTGAAAAGTGGCTTTCTGAATGTAATGAAAACGGAAAAAATGCTCAGGAATGTTTTATCGCCCTTGATATTGGTCCCTGCGGAAAGCTTTTAAAGCCTATGGGCGACCTTGATTTTGAAGATGCGGTCGATATTTTCCGCTCGACAATTGACCTTGGTCTTGAATGCCCTGTCGATGCTATCGTAATAGAAACGATGAACGATGCCTACGAAACAAAGGCGGCTGTTCTTGCGGCAAAAGAAGCCCGTGAGGCCAGCGGAAAAGACCTTCCGATTCTTGTAACAAATGTTTACGATCTTCAGTGCCATCTTTTGACCGGAGCAAATCCTGAAGCCATGGTTGCAATTCTTGAAGGACTGGGAGTTGATGCTCTGGGATTAAACTGTTCTCTCGGCCCGAAAGAGATGATGGAGCCAGTTCGACGTCTTGTTGAAGCCAGCAGTATTCCTGTAATCGTAAAGCCGAATGCAGGACTTCCCCGGGACGTAGATGGAAAAACAGTTTTTGATGTAGGGCCAGAGGATTTTGCCTCTACAATGAAAGAAATTGCAGATCTTGGTGCATGCATTCTTGGTGGCTGCTGTGGTACGACTCCAGATCATATCAGGGCTTTGAGGGCGGCCGTAAACGGCGGAAAAGAAGCACTTCCCCCATATAAGCCGGTAACTTATAAAGAAAGAACAATCGTTGCTTCTTATACTCATACAGTTCAGATTGGTGGCGGGGCTGTTCCGGTTCTAATCGGGGAACGAATCAATCCAACCGGAAAAAAGAAGTTTAAGGAAGCCCTCCGCAACAAGGATATTCCTTACATCATTCATCAGGGGCTGGACCAGGAGGCTGCGGGGGCACACGTCCTCGATGTAAACGTAGGTCTCCCTGAAATTGATGAAAAAGAAATGATGGTCAAGGTAATGACCGAGCTTCAGGGAGTTACAAATCTTCCGCTACAGCTAGATACTTCCAGCCCAGAGGTAATGGAAGCCGCTCTCCGTCGGTACAACGGAAAGGCTCTCGTTAACAGCGTAAACGGCAAGCAGCACATAATGGACGAAGTATTCCCCCTTGTAAAAAAATACGGCGGTGTTGTAGTTGGTCTTACAATTGACGAAAACGGAATTCCTGAAACCACAGAAGGCCGCGTTGCCATCGCTAAAAAAATCTATGAAAATGCTGCAAAATGGGGAATCCCTAAAAAAGATGTAATCATCGACAGCCTTACAATGGCTGTCAGCTCGGATATCAATGCCGCAAAGGCAACTCTTGAAACCATTAAAATCGTTCGGGATGAATTGGGCGGTTCAAGTGTACTAGGTGTTTCAAACATCAGCTTTGGACTTCCAAACCGCGCATTTGTAACAAGCACATTCTTTGCCCTTGCAATGCACAATGGTCTTGGCGCCGCAATCATGAATCCTCTTGAACATGAAATGATGAAAGCCTGGCACTGTTACGTTCTTTTGAATGCCCAGGACAAGGACTGCTTAAAGTATCTTGAATTCAGCCAGAAATACGATGAAAAAAAGCAGGCTGATGAACAGAAGACCGCTTTGGCAGGAGTTCAGGGGGCGATCAACGCAATCTACGGAGCCTTTCCCAGCTCTGGGCAGGTAAATCCTGCCCTTGCAGGTGCAAACGGCTCGGTGATTGAGCCTGTCGAAATCACCAAAGGTACAAACTCTCTACAGGTGGTTTCGAGAGCCTCAACTACCGCGGCTGGAGCTGGCACAACCGGCGCGGCAGGTGCCTCTTCCGCTTCCAGTGCTTCCACCGAACCACAGGCTGGAACCCTTCAGCATGCCGTAATCCACGGACTGAAGGATGATGCCGCAAAATACACGGAACAGTTCCTTTCCGGTGGAATGCAGGCTGTAGACATTATCGACAAGCACCTGATTCCAGGACTTGATTATGTCGGAAAGCGTTTTGAACAGAAAAAAATGTATCTTCCTCAGCTTTTGATGGCCGCTGATGCTGCAAAAAGTGCCTTTGCTGTAATCAAGGACTACCTTGAAAAGACCGGTCAGAAGGGCGAGCCAAAAGGAACCTGCATCGTCGCAACCGTTCACGGAGATATTCACGATATCGGAAAAAACATCGTCAAAGTTCTCCTGGAAAACTACGACTTTAATGTAATCGATTTGGGAAAAGACGTTCCTCCGGAAGTTGTTGTAGAAGCCTGCAAAAAAGACCATGTTGAACTGGTGGGCCTGAGCGCGCTTATGACCACAACAGTTCCTGCAATGAAAGCCACAATCGAACTTTTACGTAAGGAATGCCCATGGGCAAAAGCCTGCGTAGGCGGTGCCGTAATGACACAGGAATACGCAGACAGTATCGGTGCAGATTTTTACGGAAAAGACGCAATGGATACTGTAAAATTTGCACAAAAAGTATTTGGTGTAGTAAAATAATAGAACAGATTATTCGACCTCAACTAGTATGGAATTAACGGGCTTATTGTATGGGTCTAATCTGAAGTCATTATTTTCTTTATGGAGGGAGAATGCTTTCGTATATATTCAATTTATTAAAGGCTTTGAATTCAAATAGTAAGCCAGGTCAGATTGCGAATTCATTTTGCATTGGTTTGATTCTAGGATTTATGCCGAAATCAAATCTCTTGTGGTTTATGCTTCTTGTGTTTTTTTCATTCATCCGTATAAATAAATGCGGCTATGGAATAATGATAATCCTTGGATCACTTACAGCTTGGCTTCTTGATCCTCTCTTTGATCAGATCGGCTATGCCGTGCTTACATTTGCACCTATGGAAAATTTTTATGCATGGCTTTTGGATGTTCCTTTTGTAGGATTTACAAAATTCAATAATTCTATTCTTGCAGGTTCTCTTGTATTCGGGCTGCTCGCTTATATCCCGCTTTATTTTCTTATGATTTTGTTTATAAAAGTTTGGCGGAATTCTTTTGCTCCGGCTTTTAATGAATCAAAATTCATGAAGGCATTTTATAAAATACCTCTTGTGAAAAAGATTGTTTCACTTGCTTCTGAAAACAACTAAGCAATAAGGAAGGACTGTAAAATGGCAGACAAAAAAAATCAAAAGACGCCTAAAATGATACCTGCAAAGAAATTGCCGAAAATACTGAAAAAATCATATTCGGATAAGGCATTTGAAAAAGATATTTTAAATAAAATATATATAGAAGCGGATAAAAAATTTATTTCAGAGTTGTTTGATTCTTCAAAAGACAAAGACGGCAGACATTTTTTTTGTGCCGATATTTCAAAATCTATCAAAAAGGCGGATTTTAAACGGTATAAAAAGATAGCAAAAGAAATTGCAATGCAGAAGCCGGCTGTAAAATTGATTCCTCTGCTTGCAGTTGCCTGTCTTGTTATTGCCGTCGGTATAAGTACAATGCTGTTTAAAAACGTAATCGTTTCTCATGCGCTACGAACATCAATGCAGGATATCTTTGAAGCGAAGACAGATATTGCAAAAGTAAATCTGAAAATATTCGGGGCATCGCTTGAAATTGATGG